>JAEEGH010008850.1_pt1 | contig 23663 bp, 17 predicted proteins | sample 9134181 | NCBI WGS metagenome assembly JAEEGH01 (sample SAMN16246544, study PRJNA631951) | gut metagenome | biome: gut microbiome; feature: rumen; material: DP-attached | host: Bos | place: Iran: Karaj | collected 2018-10
GGAAACTCTTCAAGGAAGTCGAAGAGAAGGGTGGCTACACCGAGGCCTTCAAGGCCGGCTTCGTCCAGGAGCAGGTGAAAGCCGTCTCCGACAAGAAAGACAAACTCCTGGCCCAGCGCCGCGAGACCCTCCTGGGTACCAACCAGTTCCCGAACTTCCTCGAGAAGGCCGGCGAAGAGATCACCAAGGAGATCGTCACCCGCGACTGCGCCTGCTGCGAAGAGAAAGCCTGTGGCTGCGAAGAGAAGATGGCCGAGCCGCTGCTCGCCTACCGCGGCGCCCAGCCGTTCGAGGCGATGCGCCTGGCAACCGACCGCAACGGCCGCCAGCCCATGGCCTTCATGCTGACCTTCGGCAACCTGGCCATGTGCCGCGCCCGTGCCCAGTTCTCCAGCAACTTCTTCGCCGTAGCCGGTATCAAGGTGGTGGACAACAACCGCTTCTCCTCCATCGAGGAAGGCGTCGAAGCCGCCCTCAAGGCGAAGGCCGACATCGTCGTGGCCTGCTCGGCCGACGACGAGTATCTTGAGAACGTTCCCAAGATCGCCCAGCTCATCGGCGACAAGGCCATCGTGGTGGTCGCCGGCGATCCCGAGTGCCGTCCGCAGCTCGAGGAGCAGGGCATCAAGAACTACATCCATGTGAAATGCAACGTGCTGGATACCCTCAAGGAGTACCAGAAAGCACTGGGCGTGAAGGAACTTTAATCAGGAGGAAAGACAATGAGACCGAAATTCAACGATATCGACTATACGAAAGGCGCCGCGCCCAAGTGCGGATGCGCCTGCAATAAAGAGGAAGAACTCTGGCATACTCCTGAGAAGATCGACGTCAAGCCGCTCTACACGGCCGCCGACCTCGAGGGGATGGAACACCTGAACTACGCCGCCGGCGTGGCCCCGTTCCTCCGCGGACCTTACTCCACGATGTACGTCAACAAGCCCTGGACCATCCGCCAGTACGCCGGCTTCTCCACGGCTGAGGAATCCAACGCCTTCTACCGCCGCAACCTGGCCGCCGGCCAGAAAGGCCTCTCCGTGGCCTTCGACCTGGCCACGCACCGCGGCTACGACGCCGACCACCCGCGCGTGGTGGGCGACGTGGGCAAAGCCGGTGTGTCCATCTGTTCCGTCGAGGACATGAAGGTCCTCTTCGACCAGATCCCGCTCGGCAAGATGTCCGTCTCCATGACGATGAACGGCGCAGTCCTCCCCATCATGGCCTTCTACATCGTGGCCGGTCTGGAGCAGGGCGTCAAGCTCGAGGAGATGGCCGGTACCATCCAGAACGACATCCTCAAGGAGTTCATGGTGCGTAACACCTATATCTATCCGCCGGAGTTCTCGATGCGTATCATCGGCGACATCTTCGCCTTCACCTCGCAGTACATGCCCAAGTTCAACTCGATCTCGATCTCCGGCTACCACATGCAGGAAGCCGGCGCCACGAACGACATCGAGATGGCTTACACCCTGGCCGACGGTATGGAATACATCCGCACCGGTATCAAGGCCGGCATCGACGTGGATGCCTTCGCACCGCGCCTGTCGTTCTTCTGGGCCATCGGTATGAACCACTTCATGGAGATCGCCAAGATGCGCGCCGCCCGTATGCTGTGGGCCAAGATCGTGGGCCAGTTCAACCCGAAGAACCCGAAGAGCCAGTCGCTCCGTACGCACTGCCAGACCTCGGGCTGGAGCCTCACCGAGCAGGACCCGTTCAACAACGTGGCCCGTACCTGCATCGAAGCCATGGGCGCCGCCCTCGGCCACACGCAGAGCCTCCATACCAACGCACTCGACGAAGCCATCGCCCTGCCGACCGACTTCTCCGCGCGTATCGCCCGTAACACCCAGATCTACATTCAGGAAGAGACACAGGTCTGCCGTTCCATCGACCCTTGGGCCGGTTCCTACTACGTGGAGAGCCTCACCAACGAGCTCGCCCACAAAGCCTGGGAGCACATCCAGGAAGTCGAGAGCCTCGGCGGTATGGCCAAGGCCATCGAGACCGGCGTGCCGAAGCTCCGTATCGAAGAAGCTGCTGCCCGCAAACAGGCCCGCATCGACTCCGGCCTGGAGAAGATCATCGGTATCAACGAGTACCGCCTGGCCCACGAAGATCCCATCGAGATCCTCGACGTGGACAACACCAAGGTGCGTGAATCGCAGATCGCCCGCCTGAAGGACCTCCGCGCCCACCGCGACGAGGCCAAGGTCCAGGCCTGCCTGAATGCCATCACCCACGCTGTCGAAACCAAGACGGGCAACCTGCTCGCCCTGGCCGTCGAGGCTGCCAAGGCCCGCGCCACCCTGGGTGAGATCTCCGATGCCTGCGAAAAGATTGTCGGACGTTATAAAGCTGTCATCCGTATGAATACCGGTGTTTACTCCTCGGAAGTCAAGAACGACAACGAGTTCGAGACCGCCAAGAAGATGGTGGCCGAATTCGCCAAGAAAGAGGGCCGTCAGCCCCGTATCATGGTGGCCAAGCTCGGCCAGGACGGTCACGACCGCGGCGCCAAGGTGGTTGCCACCGGCTACGCCGACTGCGGTTTCGACGTGGATATGGGTCCGCTCTTCCAGACCCCGGAAGAGGCTGCCCGCCAGGCTGTCGAGAACGACGTGCACATCGTGGGCGTCTCCTCACTGGCCGCCGGTCACAAGACCCTCGTCCCGCAGATCATCGCGGAACTCAAGAAACTCGGCCGTGAGGACATCCTCGTCGTGGTCGGCGGTGTGATTCCCGCCCAGGACTACGATGAACTCTACCGCGACGGGGCCGTGGCCATCTTCGGCCCCGGTACCCCGATCGCCAAGGCAGCCATCAAGATGATCGAGCTTCTGAACCAGAAGTTCGAGGACTGATCGAGGCCTGAATCGTAAAAAAAGCGCTCCCCGGTTGCGGGAGCGCTTTTTTTTCGTACCTTTGCCTATCTTGTGTGTATTGACTATTTTTGAAACCAAACCTAATACAACTATTTTTTAATCTAAAAATTCATTTATGAGGAAACTTAGACTTTTGTTTACTTGCCTCTTGACCTTTTTAGCACTGGGAAGCGCCCTGGCGCAGAACATCACGGTCAAAGGTGAAGTGAAAGATGCCAACACCGGTGAAGGTGTTCCGTTTGCCTCCATCCAGGTCAAGGGAACGATGACCGGTACCGCGACGGATGCCAACGGTAACTATTCCATCGATGTCCCGCGCAACGCCACGCTGATCTTCAGCTCGATCGGCTACCTCAACCAGGAAGCCGCCGTGGAAGGCCGCGGCGTTATCAACATCCTGCTGGCTCCCGATACGGAGAGCCTTGAAGAACTCGTGGTCGTGGCCTACGGTGTGGCCAAGAAGGAGTCCGTCACGGGCGCCATCTCCACCGTCAAGTCCGACGCTATCGCACAGCGCCCTGTCTCCAGCGTATCGAACGTGCTGGAAGGTATGGCTACGGGCGTGCTCGCCCTGCCGACCGGCGACCCGGGCAGCGACGCCACCATCCGCATCCGCGGTGTCGGTTCCGTCACGGGTAACAACTCCCCGCTCTACGTCATCGACGGCGTTCCGTTCGGCGGCAACATCTCCGACCTGAACCCGAACGACATCGAGAGCCTCACTGTGCTGAAGGACGCCACCTCCGCCGCCCTGTACGGCAACCGTGCTTCCAACGGTGTGATCCTGATCACCACCAAGCGCGGCAAGAGCGACCGCGTCGGCCTGAACGTCAGCGTGAACCAGGGTATCTTCAACCGCGCCATCCCCGAGTACGACAAGGTGGATGCCAAGGACTTCATGCAGGTCTTCTTCACGGGCTACATGAACAACCTGATCGCCAGCGCGGGCATGTCAAAGGACGAGGCTATCGCCGATATGCGGAAGAACCTGTTCACCTACCTCGGCGAATACAACGTCTTCGATGTCGCCTTCGACAACCTCTTCGATGCGAACGGCAAGTTCAACTATGCAGCCAACATCCTCAAAGGCTACGACGACTTGAACTGGTGGGACTACACCATGCGCAACGGCTACCGCCAGGACTACAACGTGAGCGGTTCCGGCGCTTCCGAGAAGAGCAACTACTACTTCTCCCTCGGTTACCTCGATGAACAGGGCCAGACGGTGAACTCCGACTTTACCCGTTGGAGCGGTCGCGCCAATGTGAGCGTCACGCCCGTCAAGTGGCTGAAAGCCGGTGCCAATCTCTCGGCCAGCTGGCAGACTTCGAACTACCGCAGCACGGGTTCCACCGCCTATGCCAACCCGCTGTACCAGGCTTCCGTGATGGCTCCTATCTACCCGGTGTACCTCCACAACCCGGACGGCAGCTACCTGCTCGACGAGAACGGCAACAAACAGTACGACGCCGGTGAGCTCTACAGCCGTCCGCAGTACAACGCCCGCTGCGCCATCTGGGAGGCCGAACTCGACACCCGCTTCGACCAGCGTGTGACTACGAGTGCCCAGGCCTTCACGGATATCACCTTCCTGAAGGACTTTACCCTCTCGATCAAGGGCGACGTGAGCCTGCGCACCGATATGGACCGCACCTACAACAATGCCATCATCGGCGACGGCAAGGGTGCCAACGGCCGTGCAAGCCGCACCAACTACCTCTATACGAACTACACGTTCCAGCAGCTGCTCAACTGGCACCACAGCTTCGGCGACCACACCCTGGAAGCCCTGGTCGGCCACGAGAACTACTACTACAACTACGAGTACCAGTACAACTACAAGCAGGACCAGACCATTCCCGGCGGCCAGGAGCTCGACAACTTCAACTCGATGACCACGATGAGCGGTTACAAGTCCGGCTACCGTCTGGAGAGCTACCTCTCCCGTCTGAAATACGACTACGCCAGCAAGTACTTCCTCGAAGGAAGTTTCCGCCGCGACGGTACCTCCCGCTTCTACAAGACCAACCGTTGGGGTAACTTCTGGAGCGTCGGTGCCACCTGGGCCATCAGCCGCGAGGAATTCATGAAGAGCCTCAGCTGGGTCGACAATCTCCGCTACCGCATATCCTACGGACAGGTAGGTAACGACCGCGGCAGCGGCTACTACGGTTACATGGCTCTCTACGACCTCGGTGTGAAGTACGGCGGCAAAGCAGCCTCCTACAAGACGCAGAACGAAGCCTACGACCTGGTGTGGGAGAGTGAGAACTCCTTCAGCACCGCCCTCGAAGGCCGCCTGTTCGACCGCTTGAACTTCACCGTCGAGTACTTCAACAAGGTGACCAAAGACCTGATCTTCGACGTGGAGCACCCGTCTTCCGTCGGTGGTATCTCCAGCGGCGGCGTGACGACGGCCACCACGAAGAACATCGGTTCGGTGCGCAACTACGGTGTCGAGCTGAGCGCTGATGTCGATATCGTCAAGACGCGCGACTTCGTGTGGAACTTCGGCGTGAACGCCACCTGGATGAAGAACGTCATCCTCAAGCTCCCCGAAGCCGACATCACCAACTACGACGGCCTGCAGAACGCCATGCGTAACGGTTCCAAACTCTATGCGGAAGGCCACGGTCTCTACGACTGGCATGTCTACCAGTACGCCGGCGTCGATATGATGACGGGTAACGCCCTCTACCTGATCGACGACCAGAAGTACTACATCCTCGACGAGAACAAGATCGGCGACCGCTGGGACGAAGAGAAACAGCAGCTGGTCCACGACTTCGAGAAGTCGCAGGTGCCTGAGGAATACCGCGTCGTCATTGGCGGCAAGGAATATGTCATGAACACCACTTATGCCAAACGTGACTGGGCCGGCAGTTCGCTTCCGAAGGTTTACGGTTCCTTCAACACCGGCATCCGCTGGAAGAACTTCACCCTCTCGGCCCTCTTCACCTATGCCCTCGGCAGCAAGTGCATGGACGGTGCCTATCAGGACCTGATGTCCGTTTCCACCGGCCCTCACAGCTACCACATCGACCTGCTCAACTCCTGGAGCGAGGCGCCCGCCGGCATGACCGAGACTTCGGCCGATCGCATCAGCATGACGGCCACTCCGAAGATTGACGGCTACTGGAACACCTACACCAACGCCACGTCCACCCGCTACCTCGTAAGCGGTAACTATTTGAACATCAAGAATATCAACTTGTCGTACTCCTTGCCGCGCCGCTTTGTCAACAGCATCGGTCTGTCCGCTATCTCGCTCAGCGCATCCGTCGACAATGTCTGGGTCTTCGCTTACAGAAGAGGTATGAACCCGCAGCAGGGTCTGGGCGGTACGATTTCCGCTTCCGCCATCAATACGGCCCGTGTCAGCACCATCGGTGTGAAAGTCAATTTCTAATGCAAGCTAAAATATGAAGAATATGAAAAAGATTTCCATCATAGCACTCGCACTTGCAGTTCTCGTGTCTTTCGGCTGCTCGGAAGACTATCTGGATACCTTCCCGACCAGCAGTACCTCGCCGGCTACGCTGTTTGAGACCACCGATGCGGCCGCCGTGGCTGTCAACGGCCTGGGCAAGATCATGCGTCGCCAGTACGGCGCCTACGGTCAGGGCTACAACGGGGAAGGCACCGTCCGCCTCTATTTCGGCGACTATTTGGGAGAAAACCTGATGAAGGGCAACTCCACCAGTTTCCTCAACTCGGCCAACGGCAACCTCTATGTGTCGAACACGGCCAGCCTCGGCGGCTATGCCTGGTACTACTATTACATGCTGATCGGCAACGCCAACACCATCCTCCGCAACATCGATGAGGCGGAAGGTTCCGATGGCGACCGTGCCTATGTCAAGGCGCAGACCCTGGCTTATCGTGCCTACGCCTATTTCAACCTCGTGCAGATCTTCGGCCGCCGCTGGTCCGACGGTCAGGACAAACTGGCTTGCGTGCTCCGTCTGACGGGCGAAGAGCCTGACAACCTTGACCGCGCAACCGTCGGTGAGGTGTACAAGCAGGTCTATTCCGACCTCGACGAGGCCATCAGCCTGTTCAATGCTTCCGGCAAGGCCAACAGCCGCAATTCGAAACACCTCATGGACCTCGATGTGGCGTACGCCATCTATGCCCGCGTGGCCCTCACCCGTGAGGACTGGAACAACGCGCTCAAGTATGCCCAGTTGGCCCGCAAGAGTTATCCGCTCATGAGCGTTGCCGACGAGCGTGCCGGCTTCTGCAACCCTACCAGCGAGTGGATCTGGTACCTCTACGGTGCTGAGGACGAGACGCTGTACTACTACGACTACTTCTCCTATGCCTCCTACAATGCCGCCAGCTCCACGACCCGCAACTACCCGTTGTTAATCAGCCGTCACCTCTTCGAGCAGATCCCTGAGACGGACATCCGCCGCGCCTTCTGGCTCGACCCGGCCGGTTACGAAGGAACCTTCAACACCAACACCATGAAGGCTTCTTCCCAGAACAACAAGAACAAACTGTGGGTCTATGGTCAGGCCTATGCCTCGCAGGACGGCCGCGTCGGCTTCACCTCGCAGCACTGCGTGTTCGCCTACATGAACTTCAAGATCCACAACAACGCGCAGCCTGGTATCGGTAACCTCTGCCTCTTCCGCTCCTCGGAAATGGTGCTCATCGAGGCCGAGGCCCAGTATCGTCTGGGCAACGAAGGCGCCGCCCGCGACCTGCTCGTCGAGCTGAACGCCACTTCGAAGCGTGACCCTGAATACACCTGCGACAAGAGCGGTCAGGCCCTCATGGACGAGATCAAGCTCTATCGTGGCATCGAACTCTGGGGCGAAGGCTTCAACTGGTTCGACCTCAAGCGTTGGGGCGACACCATCGACCGCAAGAAGTATGCTGACGGCGGCAACTGGATGAGCCAGTACGCCATCACCATCGGTCCGAACGAAAAGAACAACTGGACCTGGTGCATCCCTCAGCACGAAACCAACTACAACAAGGGCATCACCACGACCGCCAACTAGCCGTCGGGTGTTACTCTGATGCAGAGGGAGGATAGCGATATCCTCCCTTTTTTGTGTTTTCTTTCCATTTGTTGGAAAACGGTTAATCTTATCTCCGAGTTTTTTCTTGCCGGTTGGGGGTTGTATCTTTGCAAACATGGTACTATCGCAAAAATGTGTTATATTTGCAAACGGAAAGAACAATGACGTGGAATGAATTCAAGAGGAGAGCGATTCAAAATGGGTGGGTATTTGTCAGACATGGAAGTCGGCACGATGTGTACAAGAAAGAAGGACGTGACGAGCTCTTGCTTATTGAACGTCATTGGCGAGAGGAGATGAGGCCAAATATCCAGAAGAAACTGCTCAAACAAATCGGAGAATAGAGTAATCAGATGAAAGCACTTGTAATCATTGAAAAAGACGGTAATGGTTTTACTGCGTACACGGACAATCTCTCAACAGTTCTGCATGGCAGCGGAGCGACTGTCGAAGATGCAAAAAATGAACTTATGGCCGGATATAAAGATATTCTTGATTACTATCGTGAATCCGGTGAGTCAGTGCCCGATGAACTTTGCGATTTGGCCTTCGATTATAGGTATGATGTTTCGGCATTGTTCAATGCGTTTGATTTCCTGAATGCTTCAAAATTTGCCGAACGGATCGGCATCTCCCCAAGCCTCATGCGCCATTATAAGAGTGGCGATACTTATATTTCATTAGCGCAGGCAAAGAAAATCGAATCTGGCCTTCATCAGATCGGCCGGGAACTTTTGTCCGTGATGCTATAAGCATCCCCTGCCAAAGAGCTCGCGACGGCAGGGTCCTTTGGATTATTTCGATGAATTCTATATCTTTGTTAGATAGACTTGTATCCTGCCATGAAACATACCTCCACGTATTCTGCCCTTGTACTGGTTACCGCACTTTTCTGCCTTTCTTTCACGACCTACGCGCAGACCGGCAGCGAAGGCTATTATAAAGACATCTTCATGGACAGCGGTATCCGGCTGACGTCGAAGTCGGACCTGCCGGTGGCCCGTTATCTGGATCTGAAGATGGAACGGTTCATCTCGGCCGTGACCAAGGAATTGACGGCGGTCGATACGGTTCTGCAATATGCCACGATCGTCGGCTCGCCCATCGATGAGAACGGTGTCCTCCTTTACCCCGACGGGGCACCGCGCTTCCGTATGATCTATGTCAATGGCGGACTGGCCACCCAGCACGGACGATCCCTCACACCGGAGGGTCGCGCCCGCATAAAGGAATACATCGATGCAGGCGGCAGCTACCTGGGTTCCTGCGCCGGCGCCTTCCTGTGCGGACGCTATATGGATACGATTGAGACAAAGCCCCGCGAGTATCTCAACATCTGGCCCGGCTACGGCGTCGATACCGGCATGTCCGGCACCTATACGGGCATGACCCTCGATAAAGATTCGCCGTTGCTCAAATACAACGATTTCGGCGGTGACCATTTCGTGGACAGCGTTTTCCACAACAACGGATGTTATGCCGTTCCCTTGCTCGAACCCGGCGATGCGAAGACGGAGGTGTTGCTCCGATACGATGCCGATACGATGAAACTGGCCCGTCCGGTGCACGGCAGGCCTTCTGCCTGGGCCTATAAACAGAATGATGCTTCCGGGCGCGTCATCGCCATCGGTTCGCACCCTGAAAGCCGGGGCTACGGCGAGATTCTCGACCTGATGACTGCACTGGTATGCTACGCCTTGGACGGCAACGGAGAAATCGTGGAAAAAGGCGAACTCAAGGACGGAGAACCCCGGGTGATGGACCGTCGGACGGCCGACTGCGATCCGATGAACACCCGGATCGGCGACCTGCAGTACCACCATTTCTATGTGAACATCCCCAAGGGGACGAAACGCGTGACGGTCGAAGTCTCCACGCCGGAAGGTTGGAAAGATGTCGATCTGTATCTGTTTGCCGATCCCTCCCGGAAGGCATTCAAGCGCAGTGCACCTTACAAGAACGTGGTGCTCGGCAGCGACAAGAAGCTCGTCATCGAAAATCCAAAGCCGGGGAAACTCGCTGTTTCAGTCCAGTGCGCAACCACGGTTACCACGGTGGAAACGAAGTACGGCGACTCCTATACCGGTCGCACGGATGTCCTGAACGGCGTGCCCTATGTTATTTCTGCGAATTTGGATAAATAAAACATGCGCCTTATCCGTCTTATCCTCTGTTTTCTGACAGCCTTATCCGTAGGTGCGTGTGTCTATGATTTCCATCCGGAATATCAGGGGCAGGCAGGGTACGTGGCCATTGAAGGGGATATTCTGGTGGGTGATACCTGCCGCTTCGAGGTGCGTTTCTCGACCGATCTGGAAGATCAGAACAACGTGGGTGAACCCCTGACCTATACGCTTCGCGTGGAAGCGGGCGACGGGACGGTCTATCCGTTGCAGGACAGTATCGTCGATCTGACGAAGGCCAGTTTGACGCAGGAGTACCGGCTGGTCGTAGAGGTCCTGGCTCCGTTCCGTCGGACTTATGCTTCGGCCTGGGCGCCCGTGCTGGTTACGCCGCCGATCGACAGCCTGTCCTATGCGATCAACGCCGAAAGGACGTCTATGGATATCACTGTATCCACGCATACTGACGGACCTGTGGGTTACTACCGCTGGACGGCTTTCGAGACCTGGGAATATCACTCCACGTATTATGCCGAGTATTTTTTCGCGCCGGCGGGAACCGTCTATCGGGGACGGGTGATCGAACGGGATTCCCTCATTGAATACGAGGAGGGAGACAATCTCTACTTCTGCTGGAATTCGGACAGTCGAAGTGATATCATGCTGGGAACGACGGTCGAATTGAAGGAAGACAGGCTGGTCGATCACTGTCTGTATTCATTTTCCAATACCGACCGGAAGGTTTCTGTCGTGTATTTTGTCGAATTGAACCAGATTCGCCTGACCGAAGAGGCCTATCGATTCTGGGAGACAGTCCGCAACAACTCCACCAATGTAGGCGGCCTTTTCTCGCCGGAGCCTTCGGAAATGCGCGGCAACATCGTGAACGTGGACGATCCCGACGAATTGGTGCTGGGCTATGTCAGCGTGTCGACGTGTACACGTAAGAAGATGTTCGTCGACAACTACGATACCCGTTTCAGCAATTGGAGAGGGCCTTCCTACGGACTGGTGGAGCCCATCCCGGATATTCCGGATGAATGGCGGAAGTATTATGGCTGGAAGTATCGCTACGGCTGGCTTGATGGCGAAACCGGTCAGACGGTCTGGGCCCCCATCGAGTGTATAGACTGCCGTGCGTCCGGCGGCACGAAGGAACGCCCCTGGTGGTGGATAAACAATGATAAATGACAGTATGACGACGAAACGGATCATAGGAATCCTGATGGGCCTGATGCTCTCCTGCGCTGCCTTCGCGCAGCCTTACCCGGAAAAGGTGTATGTCCATCTCGACCGCACGTATTTCGCGGCGGGCGAGATCATCTGGCTGAAGGGTTATGTGGAGGATGTCCTGCCCGAAGAATATGCCAGCCTCTTCCTCTATGTGGAGCTGCTGGCGTCCGGAAGGGACGAGCCGGTACTGCGAGCCAAGATCCGCCGGGAAGGAGATGGTTTCGCGGGGCATCTCGATCTGCCCGAAGAAATGCCGGGCGGACGCTATCTGCTCCGGGCCTATACTCGCTGGCAGCTGAACTGGCCGGAGGAGCGGTTGTTCCATGCGGTGATCGACGTATATGATGGCAACGATCTCGCAGCGGCAGCCGAAAGCAGCCAGGCGGTGGAAACATCCGCGCTCGCCGTGCCGCTGACGGTCAGTTGGGATACGCCCATCTATGAGCCGAGGCAGCGCTGGAACCTTCAAGTGCTTTTGCCGGAAGATGCAGCGGCCGATTCGGCGGAAGTTTCTGTTTCCGTGGTGCGTCGCGCGTTCCGTGCCTATCAGCAGCAGGAGGACATGGCTTCCTGCTTCAATGCCGGCTTCCCGACCCGCGTCTCCGCGGACCCTTCTGAATCCCCGCGTTTCCGGAGAGAGCGCACCCAGTCGCTGCACGGCGAAATCAAGTCGGTGTTCAAGACGCGGCCTCGCAATTTCACGCTGACCGTAATCGAGCCGGAATACCAGTTTACGCAGGTGGCGGAAGTCAAGCGCGGCAACCGCTTCTACATCGACAGCCTCGATTTCCCTGACGGCACCCTCTTCATCATCCATGTGGACAATGACGGGGAAGTCAAGCGATACTATCCTGTGCTGGAAGATACGTTCGCGCCGGCTCCGACAATTTGGCCCGAACCGGCGGGTCGGCAGCCGGCCCGTGCGGATTGCGTACGGACTGATGCCGAGGCGCCCGATCCGGAGATTCCTTTCTCGCCCGGCGACGTGACGCGCGACACCATCCAGACTGCTGTCATTCAGGATGCGGCGCCCCGCATCAAGACGCCTTTCGGCACCAGCGACATCCCCAACATCAAGAAGCGGGAGGAACTTAGCACCTACGACAACCGCAACCTGCTCGACTATATACTGATGACCACCCCAAACCTGAGTTATGACGGGGAACAGGTCACCAATGCCAAGACGGGCGTCCTCAATAAGGACGGCGTGACTTACAGCACGGTCTCCCTGTTTGTCGATGGTTTCCGGACCGGCTGGGACTTTGCCGAGATGATTATGTTGAGCGACGTCGAGATGCTGAGCGTCACCACAAATTTGACGTCGGACGCGATGCTGGCGCGGTCGTACGGCGGTATCGTATTGGTCCAGCTTCGGGTGGACTCCGGCCGGAAGTCGCTCCTGCAACAGAGCAACACCGTGGTGGTCACGCCGTTGGGTAGGCAGGAGCCCCGAGCCTTCCAGGATCCGGCGCAGGAGCGCCGCCGCTCGCTTACGCTTCCTGACCGTCGCAACACCGTATATTGGAATCCGTCAGTCCGGCTGAAGGCCGGAGAGTCGGTCGAAATCCCCCTGGTGACGGAAGACCGCGCCGACGGGCCCTATCTGCTCCGCATCGAAGGCCGCACGAGCGACGGCCGCTGGATTGCCGAAACGAAAATTCTCCGATGAACCGCCTTTGTCTCCTTCTCAGTCTGCTGACGGTTTTTGCTGTAGCCTCCTGCGTCTACGATTTCCATTCGGAGATCGTCGGCGAGGCGGGTTATGTGGCCATCGAAGGAGACATTCTGATTGGAGACACCAGCCGGTTCGACGTGCGATTGTCGACCAATCTGGAAAGCCAGCTGAATGCGGGTGATCCATTGACCTATACCCTGCAGGTTGAATCGAGCGGCGGGGCGGTGTATCCGCTGCAGGATACCATTGTTGTCCTGACGGATGCCGACGTTTCGCAGGAATACCGACTTGTCGTGGAGGTCACCGCGCCCTTCAAGCGGACTTATGCCTCACAGTGGGCGCCGGTGGAGATCGCTCCGCAGATCGACAGCCTGACCTATGTCATCAGTGAGGACCGCTCTCGGATGGACATCAAGCTGTCTACCCATTCTGACGGGCCGACCGGCTATCTTCACTGGGATGCGACGGAGATCTATGAGTATCATTCTGCGACTTATGCCGTGGAATTCTATGTGCCGGCTGGTACGGTGTATAAGGGCAAAACCTATTTGCAGGGAGGGATTATCCCCTTCGAGGACGATGACAATTATTACTATTGCTGGAAGTCACAGCATCGGAGTGAAGTGATGACCGCCAGCACGATGGACCTGGCGGAAGACAAGCTGGTCGATCATCTGCTCTATTCGTTCTCCAATATGGACCGGGAAGTGTCGTTGCTCTATTTTGTCGAAATCACGCAGACACGTCTTTCAGAAGAAGGGTATCGCTATTGGGAGAAGATGCGCAGCAATTCCACCGACGTGGGCGGCCTGTTCTCGCCCGAGCCGTCGGAACTGCGCGGCAACATCGTCAACGTCGACAATCCCGATGAACTGGTGCTGGGATTCATTGGTGTGTCGACAACTTCTCGCGTCAGTATGTTCATTGACAACTACAAGCTTGCCTTCAGTCAATGGCGGGGCCCTTTCTATGGCGACATGGTTCTCGATTCGCGCACCTGGTACGCTAATTGGAGGAGCGGTTTCAGATTCGCTTTTTATTCGGATGACGGCTCTCACTGGTTCCCGGGCGAATGTGTAGACTGCACCCGGCTCGGTGGCGGCACGAAAGACCGCCCCTCGTGGTGGCCCAACGACCACAAATGATTATTTCTTGCTGAAAAAGTTGGAAAACAGTTAATCTCACTTCCGAGTTTTTTCTTGGGGGTGGGAGGGTTGTATCTTTGGAAGAAAAAAAGGGAAGAAGTTCCCAAATTTGGGAACTATTTTCTATCTTTGCAAAACTGTTTGTGAAGGAGGTTAGTGATGAAGATACAGATAGACGACCCTGATTTGAAAGAACTGATTTTTACGGGGTCAAACAATAGATACAGTAAATTGGCACGCGATAAGAAATTCATGGCAGCGTTGGGACGTGTCTTTCGGGTGCTTGAGGTTGTGGAGAATACGAATGGATTAAGGCTATATAGCTTTCTGCATTATGAACAATTGAAGGGCATCCGCAAGAGTTCGATTCGCATAATGAATGGACGTATTGAACGCCTGATTTTTGAAGAAATCGATGATGGGATTGAAATCAAACTATTGGAAATAAACCGTGATCACTATGGGAACAAGAAATGAAAAGCCGGTCAGAATGGCCATCCATCCCGGGGCTATCTTGAAAGAAGAGCTGCGGGAAAGAAAGATCAAGCAGCGTGAGCTGGCTCAAACAATCGGCATGCAGCCTTCACACTTGAGTGAAATCATCCGTGGGAAGCGCTCTATCACTAAGAGCATCGCGGATAAATTGGAGGACGTACTGAGCATTCCATCTATCGACTGGATGCGACTACAACTTGCCTATGACTACGATATGGTCGGAGTACCGAGAGAAACAGGACGCATCGAACCGGTCCATCCCGGGAAAATCATCAAGGCCGAAGTAGATCGCCGTAATATCTCCCTAAGTGCGCTCTCTCAAGAGACGGGGATTTCATCCTATCAAATCAATGAGCTGTTGGCTGAGCGCATGAAACTGGAAACGGATTTAGCCATGATGCTGGAAGCGGCTATCGGTCTCGACGCATCCTGGCTTATGACGATACAGAACGAATACGACATCCTGATGGCACAGCGCGATGCTTCCTTCATGGAAAGGATCAGACAAATCCGGCAGATCGCCGTTGCTCTTTAGATTTTCCCCGTCAACTTTGGAAAACGGTTAATCTCACCGATATGGTGAGGAACTGATGTCTCTTTCCTTGTTGGCGCGATAATTCAGGATAGTTTTATAACTTTGTCTCATTGAAATCGATTTGAAATGAGAAAAATTTTGGTTGCAGCGCTTCTTTGTCTGGCGGGCCCGCTTTTGGCGCAGACCGGCGGCGAAGGTTATTACAAAGACATCTTTATGGACAGCGGAATCCGGTTGACGTCGAAGTCGGATTTGCCCGTGGCCAGGTATCTGGACTTGAAGATGGAGCGGTTTATCTCGGCTGTAACCAAGGAACTGACGGTGGTCGATACGGTTCTGCAATACGCCACGATTGTTGGCTCGCCGATTGATGAGAATGGCATTCTCCTTTATCCCGATGGGGCGCCGCGCTTCCGGATGATCTATGTCAATGGCGGCCTGGCTACCCAACACGGGCGTTCCCTTACGCCGGAAGGCCGCGCCCGCGTCAAGGAGTACATCGATTCAGGCGGCAGCTACCTTGGGTCCTGCGCCGGAGCCTTCCTGTGCGGACGCTATATGGATACGATCGAGGCCAAGCCCCGCGAGTACCTCAACATCTGGCCCGGCTACGGCGTTGATACCGGTATGTCTGGCACCTATACGGGTATGACTCTCGACAAGGATTCACCGCTGCTCAAATACAACGATTTCGGCGGCGACCACTTCGTGGACAGCGTCTACCACAACAACGGATGCTATGCCGTTCCCTTGCTCGAACCCGGCGATGCGAAGACGGAGGTGCTGCTCCGATACGATGCCGATACGATGAAACTGGCACGTCCGGTGCACGGCAGGCCTTCGGCCTGGGCCTATAAACAAAATGAACGCTCAGGACGCGTCATCGCCATCGGTTCACATCCTGAAAGCCGGGCCTACGGCGAGATTCTCGACCTAATGGCTGCGCTGGTATTCTACGCCTTGGACGGCAACGGGATAATCCTGGAAAAAGGTGAACTCAAGGACGGAGAGCCCCGGGTGATGGACCGCCGCACGGCAGACCAGGATCCGGCCTATACCCGAATTGGCGACCGTCAATACCATCACTTCTTCGTAAACGTTCCGAAGGGCGCGAAAACCCTGACCATCGAATTGTCCACCCCGGCCGGCTGGAAAGATTTCGACCTGTATCTCTTCGCCGACCGCGACAGACAGGCCTTCAGGCGCAGCGCCCCCTATAAGAATGTTGTGCTGGGCAGCGACAAGACGCTGGTAATCAAGGATCCCAAGCCCGGCAAACTCTTCATCTCGGTCTTCTGCGCCACGACGGTGGATACCGAGGAGACCAAATATGGAGAAAGGTACACCGGCCGGACGGATGTCCTGAACGGCGTTCCCTATACTATCCAGGTGAACTGCGAATGAAGCCGCGTCGACGGCTGCTGAAATGCTAATTCTTTCCGCTGCAACGGACGCATCTGATAGTCAGCCGATTATATAAAGTGATCCCCCTCGATTTGAGGGGGATCACTTTGCCTAAGTCCCTGAAAGACTGATGCGTACATTGCAGCGGAAGGGGGCAGGCAGCTACTTTTTCTTCGCTTTCTTGGCGGCCTTGGCGGCTTCCTTTTCGCGCTTTTTGGCTTCGCGCTCCACTTCCTTGGCGTGCTGGGCAGCCTTGGAGGTGATGATCAGTACGCCGTTGGCGCCGCGGAAGCCGTAGGTGGCGGTGCTGCTGGCATCTTTCAGTACGTCGACCGAATAGATGTCGTTGGGGTTGATGTCGTTCGTGTTGTCGATTTCCACGCCGTCCATCAGGATCAGGGGCTTGGACGAGCCGTTGAAGGTGCCCATGCCGCGGACCACGAGATTGCCGTTGCCATCGATGTCGACACCGCCGACGCGGGCCTGGACGTAGTCTTCGAAGCTGCGGTAGCTCATGGCCTCGGCATCTTTCATTTCAAGATGCTGCGCACCGTGGGTCTCGCTCGTCATGTATCCGTCGTTATACTCTCTTTTGCCATCGTTGTCGGAGGTCAGGTTCTTGCTGCTGCCACATGCCGCGGTCAGCAGGAGGACTAGGGTCAGGATAGGGAGGATGTGTTTCATTACCAACTTACTTTAAGGGTGTAGGGGACGCCGTTGAGGACGTCGGTGCGCCCGCAGTATTGGTCGCCGTAGGGCGTCTGGACGGTATCGACCGTGGTGGCGCAGAAGACGGAGATGTAGTAGCGGCCGGCTTTGTCGACGGGGACGATCAGGGTCTTGTCGCTTCCGTGGGCGATGTTCTTGTAGCGGGCGTTGCTCTTGAAAGCGAAGTCCTGGCCGTCGGCGAAGAGCCACAGATCGAAGCGGTCGGTCCAGAATTCCGGCGCGCGGAGTTCCACTTTGATCTCTTTCACGCCTTCGGGGACATCGACGGCAAAATGGTGGTACTGCCGGTCGCCCACGCGGGTGTGGGCGGGATCGTTGTCACCGGTGGTGCGGTCCATGGTGCGCACTTCCCCGTTTTTCATCATTCCTTTGAGTTTCACGGTGCCGTTGCCGTCGAGGGCGTAGCGGATCAGGGCGGACATCAGCTCCAGCCTTTCGCCGAAGATCTGGCGCTCGGGGTGCGAGCCGATGGCCACGACGCGGCCGGTCTGCGCATTTTCTTTCCAGGCCCAGGCACTGACCGTGTTGTGGATGGATTTCTTCAACTTCAGGGTGTCGCCGTCGAAGCGCAGCAGGATTTCCGTGCCGGCGGGCACGTCGGCATCCATATAGGCGTAGTCCCCGCCGTTGTGCCGCACGCTGTCGATCTTCATGTCGTTGCCGAAGTCATAGTATTGCAGCAGCGGGGAGCCCGGCTCCACGAACATACTCGTATAGGAGTTCTCCAGGCCGGTGCCGACCGTCCAGCCGGGCCAGACGCCCAGGTAGTCTTCACGCACCACGTAGCCCGTGTCGCGGGCCACGCCCTTGGCGCAGATGAAGGCGCCGGCGCAGGTGCCGAGGTAACTGCCGCCGTTCTTGACAAAGTCGCGGATGTTCTGGCGTCCCTTTTCGGTAAGCGAGCGGCCGTGCATGGTAGCACGTCCGCCGTTGAAGTAGACCATGCGGAAGCGCGGCTCCCCATCGGGATACAGCAGGATGCCGTTCTCATCGATCGGGCTTCCGACCAGCAGGGCGGTCTGCAGCACGGTGTCGATGGAGATGAGCTTCGTGCGTTCGGAAGAGGTGTACTGTTCCAGCGTCAGGTTCAGGAAATCAGCGGCCGGCAGGTCGGGGTAGGCGTTCAAGCCGATTCCTCCGTCCATGAAGATATCCTTGTAGTAGCCTTCCGTCCGGGGATTGGCGGGTCGGGCTTTGATGATATCGGCCTTTTCCGGCTTTGCCTTGCCGGTACGAGTGCGGGTTTGGGCAGGTGCCGGTGCGGCAAGCAGGAGCGGAAGGACCAGCAGGAGGAGGAATCGGATTGTTCTCATGGTTTCGCTTAATAAACTTTTGCAACTTCGCGGCCCTGCATCACGCTCAGGCCATTGTGCGCCAAAGCGCCCATTTCGTCTTCGCCGGGATAGACCTTCACAGGGGCGATCCAGTCGACGTAGGAGGCCAGGTTCGCCATCATAGGCTTGCCGTAGGCGATGCCTCCCGTCAGGAGGATGGCGTTGACCTTGCCCTTGAGCACGGAGGCCATCGCGCCGATTTCCTTGGCGATGTTATACACATAGGCATCGGCGATGAGCTTGAAGTGCGGGTCGTCCTGCATCTTGCGCTCGATTTCAATGAAATCGTTCGTGCCCAGATGGGCTACCGTGCCGCCGCGGCCATTGATCATCTTCTTCACTTCCACGGGCGTGTATTTGCCGCTGAAGCAGATGTCGGCCAGCTGCTGCGCCGGAAGGCCGCCGGAGCGCTCGGGGCTGAACGGGCCGTCACCATTGAGGGCGTTGTTCGTGTCGATCACGCGACCCTTGCAGTGGGCGCTGACGGAGGTACCGCCGCCCAGATGCACCACGATGAGGTTCAGGTCCTCATACCTGACACCCTGCTGCGCCGCATACATTTTGGCGATAGCCTTCTGGTTGAGGGCATGGAACACCGAGATGCGCTTGAAAAGCGGATGGCCGGCCACACGGGCCAGGTCGCACAATTCATCGACGACGACCGGGTCGGTGATGAAGGCGCGGCAGCCGATCTCCTCAGCGATGGCGTGGGCGAGGATACCGCCCAGGTTGCTGGCGTGTTCGCCGTACTGGCCGGAGCGCAGATCTTCGAGCATGCGGTCGTTGACTTCATACACGCCCGAAGGGATGGGACGCAACAGACCGCCGCGGCCCACGATGGCTGCGATTTCCTTGAGCGCGATGTCGTTCTCCTTGAGCGCCTCCACAATCATCTTCTTGCGGAATTCGAACTGGGAGACGATGTTGGGATACTTTCCGATCTCCTCGGCGGAGTGGCGGAGCGTCTTGGTGAAAGCCTGCTCATAGTCTTCGAACACGGCGATCTTGGTCGAAGTGGAGCCGGGGTTGATGGCGAGGATCTTCATGTCTGGGATCGGGCTATTTGGCCGTCAGGGCGGCGAGGGCGATGGAATTCAGTTTGGTGTCGATGCTGTCGGCGCGGCTCGAAAGCACGCAGGGGGCCATACCGCCGGCCATGATGGCGGCCTGACGCACGTCCTTGCAAAGCTTGGAGTTGACCTTGTAGAAGACGTTGGCACTCTCGATATTCGGGAACAGGAGGCAGTCGGCGTCGCCGGCGACAGGGCTCGCAATCTTCTTGATGGCGACCGATTCGGGATCGATGGCCACGTCAAGGGCGAGCGGACCGTCGACCACGCAGCCGGCGATCTGTCCGCGGTCGGACATCTTGGCCAGCAGGGCGGCTTCGACGCAGGCCGTCATGCCGTCGAGCATCTGCTCGGTGGCGGCGATGGCAGCCACTTTCGGTTTCTCGATGCCCAGGGCACGGGCAGTGGAGGCGAGGTACTTGCAGATGGCAATCTTCTGCTTGAAGTCCGGGAGCGGGATGACAGCCATGTCACTCACGATCAACAGCTTGGGATAGTTCGGGTTTTCAATCACGGCCACGTGGCTGAGGACGGCCTTCGGCGGCAGGAGGCCGCGCTCCTTGTTGAGGATGCCGCGCATATATTTGTCGGTGCTGCAGAGGCCTTTCATCAGGATGTCGCCTTCGCCGTCACGGACCATGCCGACGGCCTGGGCAATGGATTTGAGTTCGTCCTTGTTGTCGATGATGGTGAAGATGGCCGGGTCGATCTTTTCGTTTTCACAGACTGCGAGGATCTTGTCCTTGTCGCCTACGAGGGTGACTTCGACGATGCCTTTCTCGATGGCCAGGGAGGCGGCGGTAATGGTGTGGTCGTCCACGCCCCAGGCGGCGATCATGCGTTTCTTGCTCCGTGCGCGGAGGACTTCGAACAATTCGTTAAAGGTAGTAATCATGGTGCTATCGGATATTAATTATTGTTGACGATGTTCATGGTGTCGGTGGCGATGACCAGTTCTTCGTTGGTCGTGACGGCCACGACTTTGACGCGGGAGCCGGGACGAGTGATGACAACGTCCTTGCCACGGACCGCATTTGCCTGGGCGTCAAAGTCAACGCCGAGGTATTCGAGTCCTTCGCACACCTGCTCACGGACCGGCCAGGCATTCTCGCCGATACCGCCGGTAAAGACGATCAGATCGACGCCACCGAGCACGGCCGCATAGGCGCCGACGTATTTCTTGATGCTGTAGGCCAGCATCTTGCGGGCCAGGATGGCGCGTTCGTTGCCTGTGGCGGCCGCGGCCTCGATGTCGCGGTTGTCGGCCGATACGCCGGAGATGCCGAGCAGACCGCTCTTCTTGTTGAGGAGGTCGTTGGCCTGTTTATAGTTGAGATTCTCCTTCTCCTGGATGAAGGTCACGGCGCCCACGTCGAGGTTGCCCACGCGGGTTCCCATTACCACGCCTTCAACCGGGGTGAAGCCCATCGAGGTGTCCACGCTTTCGCCGTTCTTGATGGCGGTGATGGAGCTGCCGTTGCCGAGGTGGCAGGTGATGATGCGGCTCTTCTTGAGATCCATGCCTACGAATTTGCAGGCTTTTTCGGCCACGAACTTGTGGCTGGTGCCGTGGAAGCCGTAGCGGCGGAGCCGGTATTTCTCATAGAAGCGGTAGGGTAGGGCGTACATATACGCATAGTCCGGCATCGTCTGATGGAATGAGGTATCAAACACGGCAACCTGCGGTTCGCCCGGCATGAGCTGTTCGATGGCTTTGATGCCCATCAGGTTGGCGGGGTTGTGGAGCGGCGCCAGCTCGCAGCAGCGTTCGATCTTGTCCATCACGTCGGGCGTCACCCGGACGCTGCGGTCGAAGAATTCGCCGCCGTGGGCCACGCGGTGGCCGACGGCATCGATGCGGTCGAGCGAGTCGATAACGCCTTCTTCTGGGCTTACCAGGGCATCGAGCACGAGCTTGATGCCGGCCGCATGGTCGGGGACCACGTCACCGATGCGTTCTACGAGACCCTTCTTCATCAGGGTATAGTCTTCGGCGCTCCGCATGTCAAGCAGCTGGTATTTCAGCGAGGAGCTTCCGCAGTTGAGGACAAGGATAATCATATTTTTTCGAATTTGGTTTGTCAATCAGACAAAGTTAGGAAAAATAATCGTACCTTGCTGAAAATATGTTGAGGATGTGGCAAGGTAGGGAACTTGTGGCGTGTACGCTGGCCTTTCTGGCCGGCAATGTCTTGGGCGATTATCTTTCGTTCCCGCCGTGGGTGTTTCTGTTTCTTTCGGCGGTTTTCGCTTGCGTTTCGCTGCGCCGGCCCGGGTGGTTGGGGTTGCTGGTTTGTTTTGTTTTCCTTGGGGCGGCGACGCTGCAACTGGGGCGGATGCCCTCCGGAACCGGTCCTTCGGCGTTGAAGCAATGGGCAGCCCTTCAGAAAGAAACTTTTTCGGCGTGGCTAGGTCAGTTGACGCCGCCGGGCGAGGAGTTGGCAGTCCTGCGAGCGCTGGCCATCGGCGATAAAAGTGATCTGACGCGCGACCTGCGGGCTGCTTTTCGAGAGAGTGGCGCCATGCATCTGCTGGCCCTGAGCGGCCTGCATGTCGGCCTGATCTATGCGCTGCTGCGGTGGCTGCTGAGCCCACTGGGCGGCCATCGGGCTGCCCGTCTGTTCCGGAGCTCTTTCATTCTTCTTTCGCTGTGGACCTACGCTTTGATTACCGGGTTGAGTTCCTCCATCGCCCGAGCTGTTATTATGATCACCTTCTATGAGATCTCCGGCTGGATGTCGGGCGACCGCGACGGCCTGACGGCCCTTGCCGGCAGCGCCCTGATCCTGATGTTGTTCGACCCGGAGTCGCCCCGCGACATCGGATTTCAACTCTCGTATACCGCCGTCTTGTCGATCCTGTTGCTCCATCCCCGCCTCAGCCGGCTGCTCCAGACCCGCTCCCGACTGCTGACCCGCATCTGGGAACTCCTCAGCGTCAGCCTCTGCTGCCAAGCCACCTGCGGCGTCCTGGCCTGGCTCTACTTCGGCACCTTCCCGCGATACTTCCTGCTCACCACCCTTTTGGCCATTCCCCTGGCCACCGCCGTGATGTACGCCATCGCCGCCTCCGTCGCCTCCGCCGCCCTCTCGTCCCTCATCTCCGGCGCCTCCTGGCTCTCCAGCCTCTTCGACACCCTCACTTCCACAGCCTCCGCCGTCCTCACCTGGCTCCTTCACCTCCTCAACACCCTCATCCGCCTCATCGCGGAGCTATAGGCATAATTATTGCCGCTCAAGCTGGTTATGAAACACGTATGTCTGTTTTTTTTCACATTGTTTGTCGCTGTCCCCTTGTTTGCCACCGAGCAGGCACCGGAGCGTTTGCTCTTGAACGGGAAAGAATACGGGATGCAGTATTGTCCATTATTCGATCTGGACACGCTGCTACAGCGCCAAATTGAAAAACGGATCGAGGTCGATCCCGAGCACATCCGTGTTATGTCCACGGGTTTGTGGCGCGGGTATGTCGGTTACTGGAGCATTCAGAATGACTATCTTTATCTCGACAGCCTTCAAGTCTGCATCGGAGTTACAGACAACCATGAAGATGTTTACCGTTATTATGGCTACGAAGACTTAAAGGACATTCTGTCGGCGTATTGCCACGATGGCCGGATCCGTGCCGACTGGGTATCCCGCGATTCCGTCCGTGTCAGCGATTATCGCAGTGAAAGATTGCTTTATGCGCATATGGGGTTCAGTTCCCGGTTCAGCAAGGAAATATTCTGTTCGTTCCGGAACGGTTTGTTATACTCGCTCTGTTTTAAGAATCACCTGTTTCACGAAGGCGTTCCCTTCGATATGGCGCAAAGGTCAGCGTTGTCTGCCGGTTTTCCCTATGACCAGTTTCCGGAACTGAAAGGCCGGGGCTCCATTTCTATCTATATCAGGGATATTCAGGTCGATGAGAATGGTCGTCTGGCCGATTGTCGGCTATCGATTGGCGGAACAGCCCTGAAAGGCCTGGGCAACGAGGAATCTTTGACAGAGCAGATCG
>JAEEGH010008851.1_pt1 | contig 23663 bp, 22 predicted proteins | sample 9134181 | NCBI WGS metagenome assembly JAEEGH01 (sample SAMN16246544, study PRJNA631951) | gut metagenome | biome: gut microbiome; feature: rumen; material: DP-attached | host: Bos | place: Iran: Karaj | collected 2018-10
AGGTAAGCGTGTTGACTATTCAGGACGTTCGGTTATCGTGGTTGGGGCTGAACTTAAGATATATCAGTGCGGTCTGCCCAAGGAAATGGCTATAGAGCTGTTCAAGCCTTTCGTTATGAAGGAACTTGTAAGCCGCGGCATATCACAGAACATCAAGCACGCCAAGAAGCTTGTTGACAGACTTGATGACAAGGTATGGGATGTGCTTGAGGATGTTATTCATGAGCATCCCGTTATGTTGAACCGTGCTCCTACACTTCACAGACTGGGTATTCAGGCATTTGAGCCCATTCTTGTAGAGGGTAAAGCTATCAAACTTCATCCTCTTGTATGTACCGCGTTCAACGCAGACTTCGATGGAGACCAGATGGCTGTTCATCTTCCTCTGTCGGCTGAGGCACAGTCGGAGTGCAGATTCCTTCTGCTTTCTCCTAACAACCTGCTTAAGCCTTCGGATGGCGGTCCCGTTGCCGTTCCTTCACAGGATATGGTCCTCGGAATCTACTATCTGACTCAGGAACGTGAGGATTCTATCGGCCAGGGTAAGGCTTTCCATAACTTAAATGAAGCTATTCTGGCATACGAGAATAAGACAATTGCGCTTCATTCCAAGATCAAGGTAAAAGTTTACGGCAAGGATGAAGACGGCAATGACGAATATGCGGTAGTTGAATCTACTTTGGGACGTTTCCTGTTCAATGAGATACTTCCTCAGGATCTGGGCTATGTAGACAGAAGCAAGCCGGAGAACAAGTATCTGCTGGAGGTTGACTTCCATGTAGGCAAGAAACAGTTAAAGCAGATCCTCGAGCGTGTTATCAATACACATGGCGCAGTACGTACCGCTGAAGTACTTGACCTTATTAAAGCTACCGGATATCACTATTCGACCATAGCTGCGATGACGGTTTCCATATCCGATATGACCGTGCCTGCAGAGAAAGAGCAGATGCTTGAAGAGGCTCAGGAGACGGTTAATAAGATCGAAATGAACTTCCGTCGCGGTCTGTGTACTGAAGAAGAGCGCTATAAGGGCGTGCTTAAGACATGGGAGACGGTTGATAAGCAGCTTACAGAGAAGCTTCTCGCCGGTCTTGATAAATACAATAATATCCATATGATGGCTGACTCAGGTGCCCGTGGTTCCGATCAGCAGATCAAGCAGCTTGCAGGTATGCGTGGTCTGATGGCAGATACAACCGGACGTACCATCGAGCTTCCCATCAAATCAAACTTCCGTGAAGGACTTGACGTACTGGAGTATTTCCTTTCCGCACACGGTGCCCGCAAGGGTCTGTCGGATACAGCGCTTAGAACGGCCGACTCCGGTTACCTTACACGTCGAATGGTAGACGTATCTCAGCACCTGATCATCAGAGAGATGGATTGCTGCGAAGGAGTTGAAGAGATTCCCGGACTTGTAGTCAAGGAATTCACAGACGGTAAGGCTGTAATAGAAGCATTACGCGATCGTATTGTAGGAAGATATGCATGTGAAGAAGTTACTGATAATGACGGTAATGTGATCGTTAAGAAGAACCATATGATCACTCCTTCACGTGCAAACGCTATTATCGCAGCTGATAAGACCGAAGTTAAGATCAGATCCATCCTTACATGCCGCAGCCACAACGGAATCTGTGCAAAGTGCTATGGAGCCAACATGGCGTCAGGTGAGCTTGTACAGGTAGGCGAGGCAGTAGGTATCATAGCAGCACAGTCTATCGGTGAGCCCGGTACACAGCTTACCATGAGAACCTTCCACGCCGGCGGCGTTGCAGGTGAGGATATCACACAGGGTCTTCCCCGTGTTGAGGAGCTTTTTGAGGCACGTAAGCCGAAGGGTCTTGCTATTATCGCTGAATTTGGCGGACGTGTTGAGATCAGAGATACCAAGAAGAAACGTGAAGTTGTAGTAACAAATGACGAGGACGGCGAGTCCAAGGCATATCTGATCCCTTACGGATCCAGGATCAAGGTTCATGACGGCGATGTTATAGAAGCCGGAGACGAACTTACTGAAGGTAGCGTTAATCCTCATGACCTTCTTAAGATCAAGGGTATTGAAGCGGTTCAGAATTACATGCTTCGCGAGGTTCAGAAGGTTTATCGTCTGCAGGGCGTTGATATCGCAGATAAGCATATCGAAGTCATCGTTCGTCAGATGATGAAGAAGGTACGTATAGAAGATTCCGGAGATGCTTCTTATCTGCCCGGAACACTTGTTGACGTACTTGAATATGAAGAGTTGAATGAGCAGCTGACTGCAGAAGGCAAGGCTCCCGCAGAGGGCATTCAGATCATGCTTGGTATTACCAAAGCAGCTCTTGCTACCAATTCATTCCTTTCGGCAGCATCCTTCCAGGAGACCACCAAGGTTCTTACGGAAGCAGCTATCAAGGGTAAGGTTGATCCGCTTATCGGACTTAAAGAGAACGTTATCATCGGTAAGCTGATTCCTGCCGGAACCGGAATGAAGAGATACAGAAGCACAGCACTTAATACTGATGCAAACTTCAAGGATCCCGAGAAGCTCATTCTCAAGAAGAGAAGAAGAGATTTCGACGATGACAGACTTGAAGGCGCAAAGGTTGTTGATGCTGATGATGATATGGATGATTCCGATATCGAGGAGTAATCCGAGGTTGTCATAAAAATTTTAGTTGACAACAAAAATAAAGAAATATATAATTCATAATTGCGTGTATTGACAAAGGGGTAATTATGCCCCTTTGTCTTATGCATATATCAAAATAGGAGGTAAAAAGAATGCCAACATTTAACCAGTTAGTTAGAAAGGGTCGTCAGACATCTGTTAAGAAGTCTACTGCTCCTGCTCTTCAGAAGGGCTTCAACTCTCTTCACAAGAAGGCAACAGCAACAGCTTCTCCTCAGAAGCGTGGTGTCTGCACAGCTGTTAAGACAGCTACACCTAAGAAGCCTAACTCTGCTCTGAGAAAAATCGCCAGAGTACGTCTTTCTAACGGTATTGAGGTTACAAGCTACATTCCTGGTGAGGGACACAACCTTCAGGAGCACAGCGTTGTTCTCATCCGTGGCGGAAGAGTAAAGGATCTGCCTGGTACAAGGTATCACATCATCAGAGGTACTCTTGATACAGCAGGCGTAGCCGACAGAAAACAGGCTCGTTCTAAGTATGGCGCTAAGAGACCTAAAGCAGCCAAGAAGTAATTTAACAACAGATCTAATTTTTTAAAGTGTTGGTGTTCTATTCTATATAAAGAAGTAAGATACCGCACGTACACTAAATTAGTGAGTACCGATGATTGTAGTAAGCAGTGATTTATTACTATCATTGCAATTCTAAAGGAGGGAAGAACCGTGCCGCGTAAAGGACATATTGTAAAACGTGACGTATTAGCGGATCCTTTATACGATAACAAGGTTGTAACCAAGCTTGTCAACACAGTTATGCTTGATGGCAAGAAGGGCGTTGCCCAGAAAATCGTATACGGAGCATTCGCACAGGTAGAGGAGAAGGCTGGAAAGCCTGCTCTTGAAGTATTCGAGGGAGCCATGAACAACATCATGCCTGCTCTCGAGGTAAAAGCTAGACGTATTGGTGGTGCTACATACCAGGTTCCTATCGAGGTTAGACCAGATAGACGTCAGGCTCTTGCTCTTCGTTGGCTTGTTAATTTCTCACGTGCTAGAGGCGAGAAGACAATGGTTGACAGACTCGCTTCAGAGATTATGGATGCATACAACAATACTGGTGCAGCTGTAAAGAGAAAAGAAGACATGCACAAGATGGCAGAAGCAAACAAGGCATTCTCACACTACAGATTCTAATCTTTATCTGAATGTGAGTTGACTATGGTTTAATTATTATAGGAGGAAATACCTTTGGCTGATAGACAATACCCATTGGAGAGAACTAGGAACATCGGTATCATGGCTCATATTGATGCTGGTAAGACTACTCTTACAGAGCGTATTCTTTACTATACCGGTGTTAACTACAAGATTGGTGAGACCTACGAAGGTACTGCTACCATGGACTGGATGGAACAGGAGCAGGAGCGTGGTATCACAATCACATCTGCAGCTACAACTTGCCACTGGACACTTCAGGAGAACGGTAAGGCTAAGCCAGGCGCTTTAGAGCATCGTATCAATATCATTGATACTCCTGGTCACGTTGACTTCACTGTTGAGGTTGAGCGTTCACTTCGTGTACTTGATGGTGCAGTTGGAGTATTTAGTGCTAAGGAAGGCGTTGAGCCTCAGTCTGAGAACGTATGGAGACAGGCTGATGGATTTAACGTTCCTCGTATGGCATTCATCAACAAGATGGATATCATCGGCGCTAACTATTACGGAGCTGTTGAGCAGATCCGTAACAGACTTAAGAAAAATGCTATTATGATTGAGATCCCTATCGGAGCTGAGGATCAGTTCCAGGGAATTATCGATCTTTTCGAGATGCAGGCTTACATCTACAACGATGATAAGGGCGAGGATGTTACTATTGGTGAGATCCCTGCTGAACTCAAGGATGACGCTGAGCTTTATCACGGCGAACTCGTTGAGAAGATCTGCGATCTTGATGAAGACCTTATGATGCAGTACCTTGAGGGTGAGGAGCCTTCAGTTGCTGATCTTAAGGCAGCACTTCGTAAGGCAACTTGCGAGTGTAAGGCTTTCCCTGTTTGCTGTGGTTCAGCTCACAGAAACAGAGGTATCCAGAAGCTTATTGATGCTGTTATCGAGTTCATGCCTTCACCTCTTGATATCCCTGCTTGTAAGGGTACAGATATGGAAGGTAATGAGATCGAGGTTGAGTCAACAGATGATGGCCCATTCGCAGCTCTTGCATTCAAGATTGTCAGCGATCCTTTCGTAGGAAAGCTTGCATTCTTCCGTGTATACCGTGGAACAGCTAATTCAGGTTCTTACGTACTTAACAGTACTAAGGACAGCAAGGAGCGTCTTGGACGTATCCTTCAGATGCATGCTAACAAGAGATCAGACCTTGATAAGGTATATTCAGGTGATATCGCTGCTGCTGTTGGTCTTAAGAACACAGTAACAGGTGATACTCTCTGTGATGAGAAGAACCCTGTTATCCTTGAGTCAATGGAGTTCCCTGATCCCGTTATCGAGCTTGCTATCGAGCCTAAGACTAAGGCCGGTCAGCAGAAGCTTGATGAGGCTCTTATGAAGCTTGCTGAAGAGGATCCTACATTCAGAGCTCATACAAATCCTGAGACAGGTCAGACAATCATCGCTGGTATGGGTGAGCTTCACCTTGATATCATCGTTGACAGACTTCTTAGAGAGTATAAGGTTGAGGCTAACGTTGGTGCACCTCAGGTTGCTTACAGAGAGGCCCTTACAAAGGCTGTAGACGTTGAGTCTAAGTATGCTAAGCAGTCCGGTGGACGTGGTCAGTACGGACACTGTAAGGTTCGTTTCGAGCCTATGGATGCTAACGGCGATAACCTTTACCAGTTTGATAGCGAAGTTGTTGGTGGTGCTATTCCTAAGGAATTCATCCAGCCAATCAGCGAAGGTATCGAAGAGGCTATGAAGGCCGGAACACTTGGTGGATATCCTGTTGTTGGTGTACATGCTACAGTTTACGACGGATCATACCACGAGGTAGACTCATCTGAGATGGCATTCCACATTGCCGGATCTATGGCATTCAAGGATGCTATGCAGAAGGGAGCACCTGTTCTTCTTGAGCCTATCATGAAGGTTGAGGTTACTATGCCTGAGGAGTACATGGGAGATGTTATCGGTGACGTTAACTCTCGTCGTGGACAGGTTGAAGGTATGGATGATCTTGGCGGCGGAAAGATCGTAAGAGCACATGTGCCTCTTGCTGAGATGTTCGGCTATGCTACAGACCTTCGTTCAAGAACTCAGGGACGTGGTAACTACTCAATGTTCTTCGAGAAGTATGCTCCGGTTCCTAAGAATGTTCAGGATAAAGTTCTTTCAAATAAGGGCAACTGATCATTAAATTAATAGAAAAGTCCCGTGAAATCACAGTTAACGCTTGATTTCACGGCAAACTTTTAATATAATCGATATAGTCGGTTAAATTATGTATGAAAATGTTTATTAACAACATTTCACCTTAAGGAGGATATTTAAAAATGGCAAAAGCTAAGTTTGACAGAAGTAAGCCACACGTAAACATCGGTACAATCGGACACGTTGACCATGGTAAGACAACTCTTACAGCAGCTATCACAACTGTTCTTGCAGACAGAGGATTTTCACCTGCTGTTGCATTTGATCAGATCGATAAGGCTCCAGAAGAGAAAGAGCGTGGAATCACAATTAACTCTGCTCACATCGAGTACGAGACAGCTAACAGACACTACGCTCACGTTGACTGCCCTGGCCACGCTGACTACGTTAAGAACATGATCACAGGTGCAGCTCAGATGGATGGTTCTATCCTCGTTGTTGCTGCTACTGACGGTGTTATGGCACAGACTAAGGAGCACGTTCTTCTTGCTCGTCAGGTTGGTGTTCCTTACATCATCGTATTCATGAACAAGTGCGATATGGTTGACGATCCTGAGCTTCTTGATCTCGTAGAGATGGAGATCAGAGACCTTCTTACAGAGTATGAGTTCCCTGGAGATGACACACCTATCATCCGTGGTTCAGCTCTTAAGGCTCTTGAGGATCCTAAGTCTGAGTGGGGCGACAAGGTTATGGAGCTTATGGATACAGTTGATTCATACATTCCTGAACCTACTCGTGAGACAGATAAGCCTTTCCTTATGCCTGTTGAGGACGTATTCACAATCACAGGACGTGGAACAGTTGCTACAGGTAGAGTAGAGAGAGGTCACCTTAACCTCAACGACGAAATCGAAATCGTTGGTATTAAGGAAGAGACATCTAAGTCTGTATGTACTGGTATCGAGATGTTCAGAAAGACTATGGACTACTGCGAGGCTGGTGACAACGTAGGACTTCTTCTCCGTGGTGTTGACCGTGATGGTATCCAGAGAGGTCAGGTTGTAACAAAGCCTGGCACAGTAACATGCCACACAAAGTTCACTGCTGAGGTTTACGTTCTTACTAAGGACGAGGGTGGCCGTCATACACCTTTCTTCACAAACTACAGACCTCAGTTCTACTTCAGAACAACTGACGTTACAGGTGTCTGCAACCTCCCTGATGGTGTTGAGATGTGCATGCCTGGTGACCACGTAACAATGTCTATCGAGCTTATTCACCCTATCGCTATGGAGCAGGGTCTTAAGTTCGCTATCCGTGAGGGTGGACGTACAGTTGGATCAGGTAAGGTTGCTACAATCGTTGAGTAATCTTAACAAACCTAGATTTTATGCAGCTTCCAGAGTTTCTCTGGAAGCTGTTTTTTTGTATACAATCTTGCTAAAAATGGGCTTTGGCTCTAATTTGGCTCTAAAAATTTTGAGTTTTTTCTAAAAGGCAGTATTTATGCGCCTTTGTAAAGGTTGTTTCCGGTGCCAAAATTGAGCCATGAAAATAGTATAAATTTATTATTCTTGTACTTGTTTTTCAATACGGATAATGGTAATATTCTCTTAAGAAGAGAGCGAAAGCTTTCTGGGCTGGTCGAAAGACCCGGGTCCACCTATTGGCGGGTAAGACACCCGCTTTTTTCATGCAATAAATGGAGGGGTATGAAGGAATTAAGTATATTTGTAGACGAATCTGGAGATTTTGGTGAATATGATCCCCATTCTCCGTTTTATATAATATCAATGGTAATGCATGACCAAGCAGTTGATATCACTGAGGATCTGGCTAAACTTGAAACGCAGATGCAGTATTTGGGATTGCCGCATCATTGTGTACATGCAGGACCAATAATTCGATCTGAGCATGAGTATAAAGAGTATACCGTAGAGAATAAAAGGAAAATTTTAAAAAATATGATGACTTTCACTAGAAAAGTTGATGTGAAGGTAAAATCTATCCATATAGAAAAGAAAAATATGGATGATTCGGTTGAGGCTGTTGGAAAACTGAGTAAGCTGCTTGCTGCTTTTATAAGGTCCAATATGGATTTTTTCATCGGGTATGATTGTGTGAAAATATACTACGATAATGGTCAGGTAGAAGTGAGTAGAATTCTGTCATCTGTATTTAATGTTCTTTTGGACAATGTTGAATTTAGAAGAGTTCTTCCTTCTGAGTATAGGCTGTTCCAGGTTGCTGATCTTATTTGTACTATAAAATTGGCGGAGCTGAAGCTTGAAAAACATATACTTTCTAAATCTGAGAAATTCTTTTTTGAAGATGTCAGGACACTAAAAAAGAATTATCTCAAGCCTATTAGTCAGAAAGAAATGTAGCGATTGTAACTGATTTCTATAAAAAAAGACACTCCGAAGGAGTGCCATTAGCTTGAACCGAGTGCTCAGTTTTGAGCGCTCGATTTTTCTGTTTTTGACTCCTCAATTTTGAGGAGCAGACTTTTTGGGTTCAACTTTTTTCTTTTTGCTTTTTTTCTGCTCTTTTAAATATTCTTCATATTGTTGCCGTGTTTCTACAGCACAAGCCTCCCTTATCTCTTTTGGATAATTAGGATGGTCCTCTTTATACTTTTCTATAGCATCAATTTTTTTCTGTACATAGGCCCATTTTTCATCTTCGGAACCATCATGGGGATATTCGCCCACATCGATGGCATGTAAGTCAATCCATGCGTCCTCATAGTGATGAATATGATTATTTTTTTCTGCTTCTGGAATATCTAATTGTTCCATAAGATCATAATAATCTCCACCAGCTTCGAACACTTTTTGATAGGCTGCATCGAATTCTTCACGTGTTTTAGGTGCATCCATGTACTGTTTCCAGGAATGTCCTGTAAGCATTAATTCAAATTGATCTTTGATGGCCAATTCCTTAAGACGATTTGAGTATTCTTCTCGTGTCTCGCTTTTAGATCTCCAGTATTTTTTATTGAGTGCTTCTTTTGCACGTTCGATATATTCAAAAGACATGAGAAGAGATGTTACATTACTGTTTAGCTGTGAATATAGTGGATCAAGAGTTATCTGGATATCTTCAACAGGAATTTCTTCACCATTGCTTTTGATTTTTATGTACTTAGAGAGCGAAGGATTGATAGAAAACCATGTATCATACGGGCTTTTATGTTCACCAACACCGTCTTTAAATGTACCTTCTATTCTTAATGTTCCATTATCCAATAGAAGAAGCAATTGCTGGTAGAAATCGCCTTCAAAGGAATAATCAGTATACTGTTTAGGCAGACCCTCAAATATCATTTTTGGAAGCCTTAGAGCTTCACTCATCTTCTCAATCACATCATTTCCGGGAACCATTTTATTTGTCTCATATTTTCTTATAGAAACCGGATGTATACCAGTGATTTTGGCAAACTCATTGGATGTTATTCCAAAGATTTCCCTTATTTTTTTAATTCTGTCAGCTATTGTCATAAAGTCTGTATCCTCCCATGAATACTGAACTTGAAATCCATTTGATAAACAAATTATAACACTAATGTAGCTGATAAACTACAAAAATTTAAAATACCTATTGACTGTAGCGAGTGCGCTACATATAATAACAATATAAAGAATGTAGCGAGCGAGCTACAAACCAATAATATATCATAAAGGAGGGCAAACACTATGAGAGAAGGCAAGATTTATCTAACAGCAAAGGAGGTAGCAGAGATACTGGGAGTTTCTGTAGGACATTCCTACAAGCTCGTTCAGAAGATGAATAAGGAGCTTGCATCAAAAGGGTATCTGGTGATTGCAGGAAAGATTCCTGTTAGGTACTTCGAAGAAAGATACTACGGATTCACAGCATAAGGGGGAAGAAAATGCCGGTATATAAGGAGAGCGATTCTAATACCTGGCGAAGTCAGTTCTACTATACTGATTGGACCGGGAAGAAACACAAGAAGAACAAGAGAGGCTTCAAAACGAAAAGAGAAGCACAGCAGTATGAGGCTGAGTTCGTAAAACAAGCCAGAGCTGATATGGATATGATGCTTTCGTCTTTTGTAGAAGTATATCTCAAAGACAAGGAAGTAGAACTTAAGCAGAGGACTCTCAGGAATAAGAGATACATGTTTGAAACTCACGTAATTCCTTATCTTGGCAACAAGAAGATGAATGAGATCACCGCTTCAGATATTTTAGCGTGGCAGAAAGCAGTTAAGGACAGTAAAGACTATTCAGACGCATATCTGAGGATGCTTCAGAATCAGGTCACGGCTCTTTTCATTCATGCACAGAGGATATATTACCTCAAGGATAATCCTTGTAAGCGAGTTAAGAAGATGGGGCGTTCGGATAACAGAAGTCTTAATTTCTGGACCTTAGAAGAGTACAGGAAGTTTATCGATACTTTTGATAAGGGAAGCATGCATTATCTGATGTTTGAACTTCTTTTTTGGACTGGGATGCGTGAAGGTGAGCTGCTTGCACTTACGAAAAATGATATCGATGTAGGGCAGATGACTCTTAGAATCAACAAGACCTATTTCAGATTGCATGGTGAGGACGTTATTACTACTCCCAAAACTGATTCATCCATCAGGACCATTGATCTTCCGAAGTTCCTGGTTGATGAGGTTCAGGAATATTGGAGCAAACTGTATAAGCATCCGTCAGATGCAAGGCTGTTTCCGGTAGTTGCGGAAGCTTTGCAGCATATAATGGCAAGGCATATCAAAAAGGCTGAGATAAAGAAAATCAGAGTTCACGATCTTAGGCATTCACATTGTGCCTATCTAATCAATCAGGGCGTACAGCCGCTTATCATCAAAGAGCGACTTGGACATAAGGATATAAAGGTTACGCTCAATACTTATGGACACCTTTATCCAAGTGAGCAGAAGAGGGTAGCAAATCTTTTGAATGACCTAAATGGAAATGCCCCGGCCAAGGACCAGGGCACAATCGAGTAGAAAAGCCGGAGCTTATCTATACTCAATCTCGCAAATTTAGTATAGCAAAGCTCCCTGCTTTTTAACAGAGTTTTTGTTAAAGGGGGAATGATACTTGGAACTTGCATTATCTACTGGTAATACGATAGTAGATCAGATTTCAGAAATGAATTTTACCGGAAATATTATTCCGGCAGAATGGTTTAAGACACTTAGAGGTCCTAACGGAAAGCCAATGCTTCTGGCGATAGATATCCTCAGTGACATTCTGTATTGGTACCGTCCTACTGAGATCAGGGACGAGAGGACCGGAGCCTTAGTGGGGTATAAAAAGAAGTTTAAGAAGGACTTCCTTCAAAGGAGTTACAGGCAGATTGAGGACCAGTTTGGTGTATCAAAGAAGCAGGCAAGGTTGGCGCTGGACTTTCTATGTAGAAAGGGTGTAATTAAGAAGCATTTGGTTGATGAAACAACCAAAGACGGAATGAAATTACACAACAATATGTATCTTGAGCTTGTGCCGGAAAAATTAAAGGAGATCACTTATATCCATAGATCTTCTGAGGGTGTGTCTTTGAAGGAACCACCGTGTGTCTTTGATGATAATACGGTGGTTTCAGTTAGGGCAGAGGGTAATTACCTTCAGGGTACTACAAGTACAGAGAATACTACAGAGATTACTACTAAAGAGTACAACAATCCAATCAATCTAAAGACAGATGGTAGTTTCTATGTTCATGGGCCTTCCGGATGTAGAGGAAAGCCTGTAAAGCAGATTGATGAGATAGATGAGATAGCTGCCTATAGAGAAGTTATCAAGGAGAACATTGATTTTGAGAATCTCATGGCCAGGCAAAGTAGTGAAGCTGAACAAAAGCGCATTGATGAAATCTATGAGATCATCTGCGATGTTGTTTGTTCCAAGAAGGACACTATCAGAGTCGGTGGGGAAGATAAACCGCTTGAGGTTGTGAAGTCTGTCTTTTTGAAACTTACAAGTGAGCATATCGAGTATGTAACCGAGTGCCTCGATAAAACTTACACAGATATCGGCAATATCAGATCATACCTTATCACTGCTTTGTATAGGTCCATACAGACCGCAGAGAATTACAACAATCAGAAGGTTAATCATGGTATGCATGAATATGCTACAAGAGATCATGAGTTAGGAGGGGCAAATGGGGAAGATGATTGATGAGAGGGACTGCATATTGCAGTTCCGTGTTTCGCAAAAGGAAAAGGAACTGATACAACAGAGAATGGAGGATGCCGGTGTTAGAAACAGGAGTGCGTTTCTAAGGAAGTTGATTATGCAGGGATATATTATCTGTCTTGATCTGTCAGATACAAAAGAGATAGTCAGACTCATGAGAATCTGCAGTAATAATCTCAATCAATATGCCAAAAAGGCAAACGAGACCGGCAGCATTTTCATTAAGGACATAAATGAGTTAAAGGACCAGCAGGAGCAAATATGGAGTTCTATAAAAGAGCTACTCAGAAGACTATCTAAGATAGCATAGGGGGAAATTATGGCAGCTACAAGACTTATTGCAATTCATGGAAGTAAGGGTGGAGGAAAAGGAGGCGGAGCAAAAGGCAGTATTGATTATGTCGAGGATGATGAGAAGACTGAAGAAGGCAAGTGGATAACAGCCTATGAATGTGATCCAATAACTGCAGCAGAGGAATTTGACTTATCCATGAGAGAATACATTCAGAAGGTTGGTGATAAGGCATCTGACAATGTTATTGCTTATCAGATACGACAATCATTTAAGCCGGGAGAGATAACTCCTGAAGAAGCAAATCGTATTGGTTATGAAACAGCCATGAGGTTTACAAAAGGTGAGCATGCATTTGTTGTCGCAACACATACGAACAGAGCACACGTTCATAATCATGTTATATTCAATGCGGTTAATCTTGATTGTGACAGGAAGTTTAGAGACTTTCATAAATCAGGGATTGCACTGGGGCGTCTGTCCAATCTTATCTGTCTTGAAAATGGATACTCAGTGATTGCAGGTGAGCCATATCACAGTGCTAAGGTGTACAACAATTTCCATAGCGATAGAACAATCCGTGATGGGATCAGGCAAGCGATTGACAAAGCTCTCTCTAATAGTCCAAAGACGTTTGACGATGTTCTCTTGGAGATGAAAGCTCAAGGCTATGAAATCAAACATGGTAAGCATACTTCGGTCAAAGGAAATAATCAAAAACGCTTTGTCAGATTTGATTCGTTAGGTGATGGCTATACTGAGATCGATATCAGGAAAAAGATTGAGAGTGATTCAAAAATCATTGAACCCAAGAAAGAATCTGTGCCGTTTTATCGTCAGAAAGACTTTGATCTGCTTATTAACGTTCAGGATATAGCTTCGAAAGGAAAAGGTTATGAAAACTGGGCGAAGAAGTTTAATATAAAGCAGGTATCGAAAGCTCTTTTGTTCATACAAGAAAATGGTATCGGTTCTTATGATGAATTGGAGAAAAGAACTGAAGAGTCAGCGAAAAGATTTGGCGAACTTAGAGATGAAATCAAGATTTGCGAATCACGGATGGATGAAATCTCAAAGCTCCGTAAAAATATAATCGACTACTCCAAGACCAGAGATATTTATCAGAAGTACAAAGCAACCGGTTTTGACAGAAAGTTTTTTGAAGAGCACAGATCTGAAATCATGATCCACAAAAGTGCGAAGGATTCTTTCAATAAGATCAAGGGAAAGATTCCTTCAGTCAAAGAACTTAATGAAGAATTTGGACAGTTACGTTCAAAAAAGAATGAAGCCTACTCCGAGTACAAGCTGTCTAAGAAAGATATGGAGCAGTTCCGTATTGCCAAGTATGATATTGATTGCATCCTTGGAATCAGAGAAATGCCAGCGCAGCGCCGCATCCCTGAGCGCACACGCTAACTTATATTTGTTAAAGGCAAGTGGGGCATATGTAATACATATGCGACTTGTTGGGGGATTCCCCAAGCCCCTTGGATCAGATTTTCAATCTGACTGTTGAGTCTCCGATGCAGTGTATAAATCCATCCAATAAAAAAGGAACGAATAGCAGAATAAGATATGAGTGCGGTGAATAAACTGCACTCTTTTCTGTTTTGGGTATATGACATGTATGCTGTATGAAAAATTATGAATGGATAGTTTTATGAAGTAATGTTGATGATTTTTAACATGCTGATATAATTAGAAGTCGGGGAATATTATCTTGGAGGAGAGGTATGAAAAGAAGAAAAGCTCTTGTGGGAATTCTATCAAGCATGCTCGTTTTGTCTGCATGCTCTTTTTCCAATACAAATGAATATGATACGGAAGTGGTTTCAGACAATGAAGTATCTACTGAAAGCACTAGCGAAGAAAGAAATGATGAAAGCACAGCTGAAATAACTCAGAATGAGGATGAAATTGTAGAAATAGATACAACAAAAATAATAGAAGATCAGTCTTTTGACATTCAATTAAATGAATGGGGAGATGTGAGATTTGTATCTTGCCAACCTGATAAAGATACAAATCCACATGCTGATGCAACATTTTATCTTATGGACCAGAATCAGGTGATTTATAAAATGCCTTCTGTTTATGAAAACGACATCAGAGATAACCTCTTCGAGGGGATATCTTTTGTGGCTTTTAAAGATATTAATGAAGATGAAAAAAATGAAGTGATCATTGGTCTGTTATACATAACCGGTGCGGGTCCCCAGGGAGTGATTCCGCGTACAGAGGTTAGAATATTCGAGGATAAAGGCGATTCGTTTGAATATTCAAAGGATATTAGTGAATATATTACTGACTCTATGCCTGAAGATGGCACAATCCATGATGTTTATGACAAGATAAAATGGCGTAAGCTGTATTCTTTAGATATGGCATCTTTATATAATGAAATCAAGAAAGTAGATAATGCCAAAAACTATGAAGGCGAGTGGAACGCGACAAATTGTCATTCTTCACTGGCTGGATTTTTTAATATAAAAAATCAGACCGAGGATGGCTTCTCTTTTGACGGATGTTTCTCCTATTATTCTCATACAGGAGATATTGAGGGGAATGCATACTGGATTAGCCCTACAATGGCCATTTGTAGTCAGGATGATATAGAAGATTCCATGAGTGATGGGTATATGGTTTTTCTATTTGAGGATGAACTTATGTATGTAAGAGCTGATTATAACTTTGGGTTGATGGGAATGAATGTTTCGCCAAATAATGCATATACCAGCGGTGAACCGGTATATACTAATGCAGATATGTTAGGTCGTACGTATACGGAAGAAGAGCTTTCTCAGATTAGGCAATTGCTAGGAGATGATTTGTATGATGAACCGTTTCTGTTTGGGACTACTAACGGCGGGGTGACTTCATTTAGGGAAATATTGAAGGATGGTACATACTGTAAGTATGTAGAATGCTATATTCCTACCATGGCTGAGAGCTACAAAGCAATCATTACTGAAGACGGAAGGATATACATTAAGATTTTTACTTATGGCGATGAATCCATATATACAAATGATTCGGATTGGCATGTAGATGATTTGCCCGAAGTTTTTTGATTCTAGTTATGCATATTGGATGTATGGCTATCAAAGATAGAGTGACATCCAATAGTTAAGACAGAAGTAATAAAATGATAATCGGAGGAATTGTTATGAAAAACAAGTTGGTTTTGGCATTAATAGCGACTGTAGTTGTCTTAAGTGGATGTTCTAAAGAGGCAACTGTATCAACAGAAGGACAGGTTGATTTTGAGACAATTGACCAAAGCGAACAGCAGGCTTCGAAAGAGGACATTGAGGCAGTTGAAGACTCAGTCACAGCTGAAGACTATACTGAACAGATTAAGACCGAGATAGATGGGATTAAGTCAGATTCGCTTACTGATGAACTTGTAAAAGCAAACGAATTATATAACAAGTACGACGAGCTTAGGATAAATGCCCAGGATCAGGCAGCTATTAATTCTCTTAGTCAGTGGGGAACTTTGGTATGGAAAGATGAAACCCTAAGTCTTTTGGACAGAATCAAGGAAAAAGACTCTGGAAACTATGATGCTATTCTAGCTGAATATGAAAGCTGGGAAAAATATGTGCCTTCTATGGCGGAGAAGATGAGTGAAACATATAAGGATGGTTCTATTTATCCCACTATTTATTCCTATAATGAGGCTATGCGCTATAAGCAGAAAGCATATAGTCTGGCAAGTGCTCTCGCAGATCTTGCAGGGGACGCTGGATTCTCCTTACCAGACTCAAGCCTTTGCGGATATTACGGTGATTACTCCGAGGATAGCTATCTTATCATTACACAGGGCATGGAAAGCGATTCCTACGAAGTAACGGTTCATATAGATGCTTCCAGACAGCTGAACGGATATGCCACTCCTTACGAATATCCGGGTGGCAATAGAGTTCTTTTGTTCACAAGTAATGATGACACTGTGAAGGGAACTATAGATGGTTTTGATCTTGATGCTACATTCTATGTATCGGAGACAGATGGTTCAGTGGTCGAGCCTGAAATGGCATATAGCTTTTCATCTAAATACTGATCAGGAAATACATTTATGAAGAGATAAGATTTATCTAAGAAACTTGGAAAGTGGAGTTGAGTTGAGGATGTTATGGCAGAGATTATTTTTTCAGATATCTACAGAACATTTTTGTTATGCTTTTTATCTGTATGCATAGCGTTTTGAGCGAGAAATGCTACTAAAAGAAAAAGAGTATTAGCGTTTTGCGGCTACGAGGCAGTTATGCTGATGCCGTTCATTTGGATAATGGTTTTAAGCATCGTTTTTACATACTATGGTGATGGCTCATGGATGTCTCTGGTTCCATGGGAATTAAAATGGATTCTATATTTTACAGTGATTACGGTATTACAATTTGCAGCTTATAGATTACTTTGGAAGAAAAATAAAACACATAAAACCTTGGCATTGGCATTATGCGTCATTATTGTTGTGGCTCCATTATTATGTATTGATTTTTCATAATCTGAACTATTTTTCTCTTCAGAGAAAAACCAGATAAGAGGACCTTCTTTTATCAAATTGATTCTACGAATGAATTCATCATTCTTTTCAAGGATAGGTGTATCTCCATCCATGCGCATTGTATTCTGATCACGGAACAATTCTAGTAGTCCATCCTCATCACTATTACGAAATGGTCGAACAATCAGGTTCCTTGTTTCACTAGTTGCTGTTTCAAGTTTTTTTGCAAGTTCGGAATACTTCATTTTGAAACTTCCTTTTCATCTATTATGACTGGGTGTTTAGCGCCACCAATAGTAATGCCCTTTATGGTTCTTGCCTTCTGTAACTCTTCTGCGAAACTCATCTTTCCCTCCAATCTATAGCTGTGATCATACCGCTACTATTTCATTATATAGCGAATACTTTCACATCTCTATATACACTATGTTTATTTGACGCAACCTGAAGTTTGCATTTTGGGATAAAGGAGGGCCACCCAAAAACAGATTCGAAATCCCCTCACATGTTTATCAATTAAATGTTAAAAACTTTAAACTTATCTATTGACTTTTAAGGAAACTAGTTATAATATTTTAATCAGTTTTAAGAAGGTTAAAAATATTTAATTAAAGAAACTTTATCATATAGTTTTGTGTACTAGGTGATATAACCTATATGTTTACGACACCATTTTACTTCTTTAATTAAATGCAACCCATTTTTCTTTATTAATAAGGAGGAAACTAATATGAATTTCGAAGACGTTAAGAAGATTATTGTAGACACACTTGGATGCGACGAGGATAAGGTTACAGAGAACGCTTCTCTTACAGAAGACCTTGAGGCAGATTCACTTGACCTTGTTGAGCTTCACATGGCTCTTGAAGATGCTATCGGCACAAAGATCCCTGATGAAGTTATCGCAAAGCTCGACACAGTAGGCAAGGTTGTTGCTTACCTCAAAGAGAATAAAGTAGCTTAAATTACTAATTGAAAACCAGGATTATAGCACACGTTTTTGCATCAATATACAAAAACGTGTGCATAATAATACATTCATATCTGATTTAGCGAACTGATTTATCTATACTTGCAACACATTCTATAACTTAGATTCTCAAGACTCGTATAAAAGAAATAAGGTGACGATTTTCAAAATGTTCTTGATTTTACTTAGAGTCTTGTGAGCGAAGTATAGCATGTCCACGAAAGCGAACAAGACTCTTAGAAAAATCAAGATTATTTTGACATGAGGAATCTTATTTCTTTTATACGAGTCTTGAGGGCAAAGCCTACAAGTGTACAACATCTATTCGCCAGCAGATACCTTTGAAAGGATTTTATTCCTATGAGTATACAGGATAAACTTTTCATTACATGTCCTTCCTGTGAACGCAGACAGCTGATCCCCAAGTGGGAGAAACTTCTTTATGTATGTCCTGTCTGTGGCAAGTACCTTCCTTTGAGTGCGGAAACCCGTCTCAAAGCTGTATTCGATACAGGTACAATGAAGGAAATGGATTCAAAAATGTCTCCGGCAGATCCGCTTAATTTCCCAGAATATGAAGAAAAAGTTGAAAAACAGCAGAAAAAGACAGGCATGAAGGAATCAGCCGTATGTGCTACAGGCCGCATTGGCGGTATCAAGGCAGTATGTGTTGTTCTTGATTCACACTTTTTCATGGGATCAATGTCCAGCGTTGTTGGAGAGAAAGTTACAAGAGCAATTGAATATGCAACCCAGAAGAAAAGACCCCTTATCATCTTCTCAGCAAGTGGCGGTGCCAGAATGCAGGAAGGTATCTACTCTCTCATGCAGATGGCCAAAACTGCTGATGCTATTGAAGAGTTTTCAAGAAACGGCGGTCTTTATATAAGTTATCTGACACATCCTACTACTGGCGGTGTCACAGCTTCTTTTGCCACACTTGGAGATATTACTCTTGCTGAGCCAGGCGCCCTTGTTGGATTTGCAGGACCAAGAGTTATCGAACAGACAATAGGCAAAAAGCTCCCCAAAGGATTCCAGAGAGCTGAGTACCTTGAATCACACGGCTTTGTTGACAAGATTGTTGAGAGAAAAGATATGCGTGATACCCTGATAGATCTTCTAAAACTCCACCAGGGAAGCGAACATCACGGCATAACTCTTCTTCAGAAAAAGGAGGTAGCATTCGGTGAATAATAATCTTACACCACATCAGCGCGTTTCTATTGAACGTTCAATTGCAAGACCTCACATTGAAGACTTTATAGAGCATCTTTTTTCAGATTTTTTTGAGCAAAAAGGTGATCATCTTTTTGATGAAGACAAGAGCATATTCGGCGGAATTGCCCGTTTTAACGGCCGTCCCGTAACAGTCCTTGGCCATCATAAAGGTCATACTGTTCAGGAAAATATGGATTATAACTTCGGAATGCCGCGTCCTGAAGGATATAGAAAGGCCTTAAGGATCATGCAGCAGGCTGATAAGTTTCACCGTCCTATCATCACTTTTGTTGACACACCAGGAGCATATCCGGGTAAAGAAGCTGAAGAACACGGACAGGGCGAAGCTATCGCAAGAAATCTTGCTGCCATGTCACATCTTTCTGTTCCTGTTATCACTGTCGTTACAGGCGAAGGAAACTCCGGCGGTGCTCTTGCAATAAGCGTTGCCAACAGAGTCATCATGCTTGAAAACGCAGTATATTCAGTTCTTTCACCTGAAGGCTTTGCTTCCATACTGTGGAAGGATTCAGGAAGAGCTGAGGAAGCGTGCGAGCTTATGAAGATGACTTCCTATGATCTTAAAGAGGCAGGTTTTTGCGATGAGATCATCGAAGAGCCTGAAGGCGGAATGCAGGTAGATTCTGAAGATGTATATGAGAATCTTTCTATAGCAATAGAAAAGGCTCTCACAGCTTATTCGAGAATGAATGCAAAAGATATCATTGCCGACAGGCACGAAAAGTACAGGAATATAGGTGAGGTAAAAGAGCCTGTATCCTTTTTCCGCAAAAAGGCCTGAAAGGAAATTTAACTAATAATGCAGGGAATCAAAATATTATCGGTAGCTGGAATACATCCATCCAAAAAGGTTACCAACGACGATATGTCAAGGATCGTTGAGACCGATGACGAGTGGATAAGAACCAGAACCGGTATACAGTCAAGATATTTTTGTGAAGATGGCGAGTCCTGTGTTTCCATGGCTATAGAAGCTTCAAGCAAAGCTTTGGAAAGATCGGGAATCTCCAAAGAAGATATAGGATGTGTTATCTGCGCTACTATTTCAGGGAATTATGCAACTCCTTCTGTCGCATGCCTTGTGCAGCAGGCGCTTGGTCTTCCTGAGGATATACCGGTACTTGATGTTAACGCAGCCTGTAGCGGATTTATATATGCTCTGTGCGTAGGAAGAGGCCTTCTTGAAGGCGGTGGTAAAAAATACGGACTTGTTATAGGTATGGAGCAGCTCTCCCGCCTTCTTGATATGACAGACAGAACTACATGCGTACTCTTTGGAGACGGCGGCGGTGCTGCTGTAATCGAAAAGGACGAAGAGGCTCTTTTCCGTCAGGTACTTGGAGCAAGAGGCGGCAAGGAAATATCCTGTCTTGGAGCAGGTAATGACGAAAGCTTCGTTCAGATGGACGGCAAGGCAGTTTTCAGATTTGCAGTATGGGCTATGCCTAAATGCATTGATGATCTTCTGGCTATTAACGATGGCAACAGCATAACTCTTTCAGATATCGACCACGTTGTATGTCATCAGGCTAACTCCCGTATCATCGACCATGTTGTCAAAAAATCCAAAGAAGACCCTTCCAAGTTCTATAAAAATCTCGATCATTTCGGAAATACAAGTGCCGGCTCTATACCACTTGCGCTCTCGGAATTGTACGAGTCAGGGAAGCTGAAAAAAGGCAACAAGCTTATCCTTGTCGGATTTGGCGCAGGACTTACCTGGGGCGGAGTAATGATAAGCTTTGAAGGTGGAAAAGCTTGAGATCAGATTCCATCCTGGCTAATAAAATAAAGATGGAAACAGATCTTTTATCAAAAATATAAATCATTTCTGAATAGTAAAGAGGACTGGTATGAATTATTTAAATAATATACTTGGAACAAAATATCCGATCATTCAGGGAGCCATGGCCAATATCGCAACGGGTGCATTTGCAGCAGCATGTTCTAATGCAGGCGGCCTTGGAATCATTGCTACAGGCGGCATGACACCTGAAGTTCTACGAAAAGAAATTGAAGATGCAAGAAAGATAACAGCTAAGCCTTTCGGCGTTAATCTTATGCTCATGCATCCTCAGACTGATGAATTCGTAAAGATCGTATGTGAGGAAAAAATTCCTTTCGTAACAACTGGTGCCGGTAATCCGGGTAAGTATATGGATCAGTTTAAAAAGGCAGGAATTTTTGTAATGCCTGTTGTTGCTGCTCCTATTCTTGCAAAGCACCTTGAAGACTGCGGTGCTGATGCGATCATTGCTGAAGGATGTGAATCCGGCGGACATATCGGAGAGATGACAACAATGACACTTGTTCCTCAGGTGTGCGATGTTGTAAATATCCCTGTAATCGCAGCAGGCGGCGTAGCAGACAGCAGACAGATGCGCGCAGTACTTGAGCTTGGAGCTTGCGGCGTACAGGTTGGAACATGTCTTCTTGGATCTATCGAATGTCCTATTCATGACAATTATAAAGAAGCAATCATCAAGGCTAAAGGAAGTGACACCATCGTTACAGGCCGTATCGGCGGAACTCCTGTACGTGTTCTTAAGAACAAGATGGCTCGCGAGTATGTTGCTAAGGAAAAAGAGGGTGCAACACTTGAAGAGCTTGAAAAATATACACTTGGTTCACTCCGAAGAGCTGTGTTTGAAGGTGATACAAGAACTGGTTCTCTTATGACAGGACAGACCTGCGGACAGGTAAGCGAGATAAGAACTGTAGCAGACATCTTTGCTGACCTTTGCAGAGGAATTGATTTTAGCGCAGAGAAAGCAGCGATGTAAGAAAGGGGAAATATGAAAACAGCTATATTATATGCGGGTCAGGGTGCACAGCACGCAGGTATGGGCAAAGACCTTTACGAAAAATATACTACTTTTGCCAAAGCATTCGACTCAGCTAATGACCTTTTAGATTTTGATCTTCACAAGCTTTGCTTCGAAGATCCAGAAGGAGAGCTTATTAAAACTCAGTACACACAGCCATGTATGGTTGCCTTTGCTGCAGGTATGACAGCTCTTCTTAAAGAAAACGGATATAAGGCAGACTACGTAGCAGGTCTTTCACTTGGAGAGTATTCTGCACTTGAAGCTGCAGAAGTTATATCGGCCCGTCAGGCAATTGAGCTTGCAGCATTCAGAGGTAAAGCTATGGCTAAGGCTGCAGAGGGAATTGACTGCGGTATGAGCGCTGTACTTAATCTTGATGAAGATACACTTAACGAGTGCTGCGAAAAGGCAAGCAAGGAAACAGGCGAGCTTGTTATGATCTGTAACTTCAACTGCCCTGGCCAGCTCGTTATAAGTGGTCAGAAAGCTGCAGTTGACAAGGCAGGCGAGTATGCAAAGGAAGCTGGCGCTAAGCGCGTTCTTCCTCTTTCTGTAAGCGGACCTTTCCACACAAGCTTCATGAAGAGCGCAGGGGATGCACTTGCAGGTAAGTTCAGAGATATCTCTTTTAACAAGGCATCTATCACAGTTCTTTATGATTATCTGGGAAAAGAAAATGAGGAAGGCCTTTCAATCGAAGACCTTCTTGTAAAGCAGGTTCAGAGCCCTGTTCGTATGGAAGCTATCATCAGACGCCTTTTTGAAAACGGCGTACGTGAATTTATAGAAGTTGGACCAGGACATGCACTTTCAGGATTCATCAAAAAGACAGCAAAGGCTATCGGCGTTGATGATTATGTGATCTATGCCGTTGAAACAGCTGATGAGTTTGAAGAGATGCTTTCAAAGAGAATGCTGAGTGCGTAAGGAGTATGTATGAGTGAAACAAAAAGATGCGCTGTTATAACAGGCGGAAGCCGCGGTATAGGTAGAGCGATCGCAACTTCTTTTGCCAAAAAGGGATATGACCTTGTGATCGGATACGCAGGTAACAGCGCAAAAGCTGATGAAACAAGAGAGCTTTGTTTTAGTGCAGCTACGGAAAAAGGAAAAGATATACGAGTTATATCCGTTCAGGGAGACGTTTCTACAGAAGAAGGCGCTAAAGCCTTAACAGAAGCTGCCATGAACGAATTTGGACGAATCGATGTCCTTGTTAATAACGCAGGTATCACAAGAGATGGCCTTCTTATGAGGATGAACACTTCTGATTTTGATGATGTTATCTCAACAAACCTTCGCGGCGCTTTCCTTATGACAAGGGAAGTTACAAGACCTATGATGAAGCAGCGCTACGGCCGTATCATCAATCTTTCAAGTATTGTAGGCCTTCACGGTAACGCAGGTCAGATCAACTATTCTGCAAGTAAGGCCGGTCTTATCGGTCTTACAAAGTCTACAGCCAAGGAGCTTGCTTCAAGAAATATTACATGTAATGCGATAGCTCCTGGATTCATCAACACAGATATGACCAAGGAGATGACAGATGCTGCCAAGGAGGCAACATTTGCTACTATCCCTATGAAGAAGGCAGGTGAGCCAGAGGATATAGCAAATGCAGCTACTTTCCTTGCATCTGAAAAGTCATCTTACATCACAGGTCAGGTACTTGGAGTTGATGGCG
>JAEEGH010008854.1_pt1 | contig 23660 bp, 17 predicted proteins | sample 9134181 | NCBI WGS metagenome assembly JAEEGH01 (sample SAMN16246544, study PRJNA631951) | gut metagenome | biome: gut microbiome; feature: rumen; material: DP-attached | host: Bos | place: Iran: Karaj | collected 2018-10
ATCGAGGCGGGGTAAGGCAGAAGGATTTCGATCGGCCGATAGGGGATCTGAACGGCGATATTTGTCTCACGAGCTGCCAACTCATCCACAGTGGAAGAAGATGGGTCGACTTCCACGGAAACCCCGTCCACTATCTTCGTGATCTTCGGGCGGAAATGGACATGAAGGCGGACCGTGTTGTCGTTCAAAATTGGCTGCCAGTCGCCATAGAAATACCGGATAGGCGAATCACTTTCGAAACTGAAAGACGTCCAGAGCGCGAAAGGATACTCATATCTACCTCTGAGCACGGGATCGAAGGGGCTGGTCATCTCTTCCAGCAGGCTCACATGATCCACACCGATCAGATTGCTGCTGGCGGAATCCTCATCAACGAAATAGGATGCCAGGGAAACATTGCTGACGCCCCCTGTACCACCCCCACCCACATAGGAGATGTTAGTTTTATAGATCGTTTCATCCTCTTCCGTCAGTTCGATTTCGCTGGGCAACGGATCATTATAGACATCGGGCAGAAAGAATACGGAATCAGATGCAGTCTCGATATCATTAGCGGTCATGCCAAACAGACTGCCGGAGGTGCCGCCAGTCGTCGTATACTTTGGAGAGTATGTCCCCGTCTCCTCGTCATATTCATAGCTTTCGATCTCCTTGACATCGTAGACCGGGGCAATCACATATGCGAGAACAAGGCCGCTTGTCGTCCCATCGACCAAGCCGACCAGGCCGCCTGCTGCACACCCGACTTTCGCCTTGACAGTAGCAGCATTGAAAGCCTTTTCGATTTTCAGGGATGCATCTTCATTCAGCCAACCGATCAGGCCGCCCGCAGGGCCGTTATTGGAGACGATATTCCAATTGCCCCGGAGAAACCCATCCGAATCGTCGATCCAGGTATAAAGACCGCCAGTAGTATGTCCGCCGACATAACTTTCGCTGATTTCCAGGGTGCCGGCTTTCTGTTCACCCACAAGGCCTCCAGCCGCGCCGCTGGCAGTGACCAGCATCGAAGCCGCGCTGTTGTTGATGGTAAGATTCGTCGAGGAGAGGCCGACCAAGCCGCCGGCGTTGGTGCCCGTGATCTCTTTGGACTCAGCATCCGCCAGCACGGTATCCAGGGTGAGCAGACCGCTTCCGGCCTTTTCGCCAACGAAAGCGCCGGCATTGCCCGAATCGCCATCGACCTCGATCTCCGACAGCCGGAGGTTCTTGATCGTGAGGGCGTTGTCAACATAGCGGAACAGGCCGGCGTTGCCCGCGCCCTGGCCGAAGGTATTGCTAATGATCATTCCCTTGATCGTCTTATTGTCGCCGTCGAATTCCGTCAGAGCTTCGTTATAAATGCCGTTGAACTGGCCGACTTCATCCGTACTGGTGGTGGAATTATACTGGTAAATCTTTTTGGTTTTCCACCCAAGGTCTTGATCAGACTCGGATTCCTTGCCATTCCACTTTTTATCTGCCCAGTCAATGCTCTCCACCAGCTTCGCAGCCGTAACGAGCTTCGTTCCTTCCTCGATCTCCTCGTCGGTCAGTTCGGAGGCAATCGCATTTACATTGGAGACGCTGGTATCCAGGTTCTGCAGATGGCGGGGGGTTTTGACCTCTGCAGGACAGTCGGACATGTTCTTGGTCAGCTCTGTAACGTATTCTCCGGATGCTTTGTATTTATCCTCAACATTCGTCAACTTAGTCAAGGCTTCTTCCAAAGCATTCGGCGTGGCAAACAGGCTGTTGTCGGACAGGGCAATGATCTCGCCCGGATTTTCCATATCATCCGGGTATACCTTGGTTCGCAGGGTCTGGAGTTCCGCCCAGCTGCACTTGCCACCCGCGGCGAAGAGGGTGACGTTTTCACCGGGAACGAGATTAGGGAAGATGCTGGCGAAATGTCCTTTGGCCGTGGTGATATCGTCAAAGGTAATCGTGAGCGTCTTCTTTTCGGCGTCCACGTTGAAACCAGGCTGTACGACGCCCTCGTTGGGCTCTCCCCGCCAGGTGATCTCCCGTTCATCAGTAGACAGAACGCCAGTGTCGACAATCGTCGCATTAGACTGGCTGTCGGAGAGCTGCAGCAGAAAAGCCGTCGCCGCCTTGCTGGTTTCACCAAAAAGCACCATAGTCACATAGCGTGTATTCTCTTTGAAAGTAATGTCGGTAAAAAGCGTGTCCGAATTCGTCAGCGTATAGTTCAGGATCTCCATGGTGGGCATCTGCCAGTCGCCATAGTGGCGGTCGGTGATGCCGGGCTTCAGGGATGCTGTGGAATCTGTGATACCGTTCAACTGGTCAATGGTGGGGAAGGAATACTTGCCGCCAAAGCCGGTGATCAAGGCAGTATCATAGGGAACCGCCGAAGCACGGGTATCCGTCGGTGTTGTAGGAAGGCAGAATGCAGCGTCCGAAGAAGTGGCGGCGGCCAGCGTATAGCCAAGGGAATCCAGATTAGACGGAGACGCATTGAGGGAGGAAAGGAACTTGTTCCCTTCTCCAGTGATCGTGCTCGTGGAGAGTGCCACGAAAGCACCCGTGGTCGCTTTGTCACCCGTGAGCGCCAGGCCAGTCGCATAGGAATTATTGATGGTCACCGTGGTCGCGCTGGTATTGCCGATCAAACCGCCGGCGCCAGTGTTTTCGGCTTCAGCCTTCGCAGAGGCGGTGGAATAGCTCGTGCCTACCGACAGCGAGGCGCCCGCGGCAGCGCCGATCAGGCCACCGGCATTGCCGGACGCCGATTGGACATTGAAGCTCGTGCTGGGGCTCGCAGTAGTGAGATTCCGGTATTTTGCATCCTCCGTGTGGCCGCCGGAATAGCTGTTGCTGACGGTCACGGCGCCGTCGGCGAGGCCGATCAGGCCGCCGGCGTTACCGGCGCCGGTTGCGCTGACGTAAACTGCGGCAGCGGACTTATCTACCTTGCCTGCGGTCATTTTGCCCACGAGGCCGCCCGCGTGGCCGGAAGCGGAGGTGACGCCCAGGGAGGTCGCATCCGCCGTGTTGTATGCCAGAACGCCGGAGATCAAGGTCCCGCCGAAAGAGCCTGCCAAGGCGCCCGCATTGCCGGAGCCGGTATTCTTTACAGTAAAGTTTTTCAGCACCAAGTCTTTAATGGTGCCGGAGGAGAAATCTGCAAAGAGGCCCGCATCACGGGTAGATACATCCACCACCAGGTCGGAAATGCTGAGATCCTTGCCATCGTAGGTGAAGCTGCTTGCAGCCGGGGTGACAGGATAAAATTTCCCGGAAGCAGTCAAACTGCTGCCGTCCGAATCCGTGATACCGCCCAAGGTAAAGCTATTCCAATCCAGGTTGGCGATCTGCTCCGCCGTGGTCACCGGATTGGTAGCGACGCCGGAAACGGTCGCATCCAGGTTCAGCAGATGGCGGAAACAGCCGATCTTTGCCGTACTTCCGGAGCGGGAGGCAAAGAGGCTGTTGAAATCCTGCGGCACGCTCTGCGCGATATTGGTGAGTACGCTGTTGTTGTAGGCGACCGCATAAACAGTGATGTCCTCGCCGATGGTGAAATCTTTTCCTTTAAAGTCGGAGATATCATCCGTAGTATTGTCATATGCGAAATGAAGCTTCTGCGAAGTCACATCGTCGATAATCAGGGTGAATTCAGTGTCATCGCCATCAACAACAGCACTCCCGTTCAGCCGAGCATAGTTCGCCTGGCCGAGGTTATTCGTAGCAGACTTCTTCAAAGGAATCGACAGTTCTTTTCCCGCGATGTCGGTGAAAACGAGGGTCATCATGTTGGTCCCACCATTGGTGGAGCCATTATGATCCGTGACTTTGATGATCAACTGCTCGCCATTGATGATCTCCACGGTCGGAGCCAGGAGTGTGACGCCTTCGGTCAGACTCAGCGGGGCGGCACCGCCATAGTAACCGACAACGGCACCGTCCTTGTAGTTCTTCAGGTCGAGGGAATTCGGGTTGCTGATATAACCTTTGAGATCCTCTGTATAATTAGCCTGGATGAAACCGAGCTCGTCACCATTTTTCAGCTTGTAACGCCCGGAGGTGCTGACATAGAATACGTCCAAAACCTGTGCCGGATCCTTCTGATAGCGGATGATATAGCTTCCGCCAGCGCGGGCCGATTCGTCCATAGAACCGAAGGGCAGCATCTGTTTCAAAATGGCATCCGCCTTGCCGCCGGCGTCAATGGAAGAACCATTGTTCACTACGATGTAGTAAACGCCCTTTTCCGCATCCGCATAGCCGAAATTCCCGGTCGAAGTGGCAGATTCGCCTTCTCCGGTGAATTCGGCCACGCCCAAATAGCCCTGGCTTTCTGCCAGAGACAAATGGTTCTGGGCTGCCACAAAGAGCTCTTTCGCCTGCCCGTCCATCTCCAGCTTCTGCATATTGCGCATATGGGATACGAGCGCAACGGTGCCGACACTCGCGAGTACCACTAAGATCGCGACAACAATCAACACTTCTGCCAGCGTAAAGCCTTTTCGATTCATTCTTTTATTCATAATTCATCCCACCCGAATGGTTTTCCTGTTTGACTACCGCGCAATACAGCTCCTGCCTTGACTCCTGTTTTACACGGAAGCTTCGCAAGAAGATTCACGAAAGCGTCCGGACCGAAATGTCGCAGGGGCCCGCCAGCGTTTTATCCCCTTTCATGACTTGCAGATCCCTGAACGTGACAACGCCGGTAGTTTCATTGTATGTAATGGAATCATAGATCAAGCTAAGATTCTGGGTCTTGGCCTCCAAAGAGACCAACTTTTGTGAACCTATGGTATACTTTGTCACATCGGCCTCATGAGCTGCCTCAAGAGAACCATAGTGGATATATAATGTGCCGTCCTTCATTTCGATCATACACCAGGCGTCGGCATTCTTGCCGTTCACCGTCGTACGCGTCTTGAAGGTGATAATGGTCTTCTTATCCCCAGCCCCTCCCGTACGAGGACTTGTCGCCGTGCTCAGCTTATCCCGCAGAACGGTAGTCGCAGTGCTGAGAAGGACCTGGGCATTGGCAGCGTCTACCGTGTCCACATAGACTCTCGACGCTGTGGGGATGGCCGCTCCCACGATGGCCGACACCATCAACAGGATGAGGATGGCGATCAGGGTCTCGGCCAGAGAAAAGCCAAAGCGGCTTTTCAGCTTTTTCTTGATGACTCTCAATCGAAACCCCTCCTCATTACGGCCAGTAGTAGGCTACGACCGGTGTATTTACTGTGACAGCGTCACTGATCGAATAAGGATTGACGGAGATGATGGTGCTTTCCTGATCTTGCTTTAACTTCACTCCGATGCTCCTTTCTCCTGGTGCACTGTCCGATCTTAGTTTTTTTGTGATTTGGAGCGCAAGTGGCGTGCCAGATGTTGAAGTGCCCGCGTCGAGCCCATTCCTTTTTTGGTAGTACGCATTCATCGCAGCTTTGCTGCTCGTGATGATCCTGGCGGAAGTACTGATAACGGAGGCGAGCATGGTGAGGGCCAATGCGGCGATCAGGAGGGCGATCAGCACCTCGGCGATCGATTCACCGGCTGTACTCTTCAGTTTCGATGACAATCTGACTCTCAGCTTTTTCATGTCGTCACCTTCTTCACGTCCGTGACCTTCCAGGAGATCGTAGTCGATTTTTCTATCGTTTCCGTCGTATTCTCCACGATGTCATATTGGTAACCGTCCTCCAACGGAACGGTCTCACCATACGTTGTTATGCTTGTTTTGCCCGGATTTGTTGAGTTGTCGCTGTTGCTAACCGTCGCACTAAGCGTCACTTCGATCTTATATACAGGGGCAGCCTGATTCTGGAAACGTATCACGATATTACCACTGGTGTCCATTGTAAACTGAGCATCGACCGCCAATAAATCGGCAGGCGTTTCTTCCCCTGCCCCCGCAGGCGTTGCCGAATACTGCTTTAGCTCGAAAGTCCAGGTTTTTTGGTTGCCAACAGAATTTGCAAAAGCATCCTTAACCAAGCCAGGCATGGAGGTAGAACTATAAATCGAATCGCCAAAGACATAATACAGAGCCGCCTCGGTCATGATGCTTTTTTCGATCACATCAGATACCGTTCCTGTGCAACTGCTTGGCAATGCTCCCGCATTGAAGGCCATATCGATAGAATATGTCTTAGTACCATCTTCCCTGACGGGTGTATTTTTGTTTTCGTGGCCTCCTGTGTGTGTAACAGTCGTTGTTAATGTGTACGGCGTTTTCTCCGTCCTCTCTATGGTGAATTGCTGATCCTTCAGCGCGTCGCAGAAGAGCTGGGCCGCCGAATTGACGGCGTAGTAACGCTGGTCGGACTTCACAAGGCCGCTGAGGCGTCCGGCAGAGGCGGAGGCGGAGGCCAGCAGGACGGCGGAGATGACCGCGCAGACCAAAAACGCCAAAAGCGCAAAGGTGATCGATGCGCCTTTGCGGGAATGCAGCTTATTCAACATTTTTCTGCCCATGGGCAAGTCCTCCCAACCCGACTGCGAGGCCCCTTGGAGGGGGTATGTAAAATGCCGATCCGATCGCCGCGCGCAACGGCAGCGGAAGCCTTATCAGCAGTCCTCATTATCATTCGTTATATGCTGCAGCGGGAATCCCATTCACAAAGCATTATATGCCGTTTCTTTCCTGCCGGCAGGCCAAATCCATATCGTCTACGCCGAAAAAACCAGCCCCGTCCACATATTTACTCCATTTTATCACAGCATAATACAGAGTAAGTATACGCATTGGGCTGTCAAAAATCAATATGTGATTTTGAATTAAACGCAATATTTTACATCTGGAATCCATTCGTTTCAATCAAGGGATTTCCATTTTCGTGTGTTATCCCGTTTTGATTGCTTACCGCCTCGCTTCGTCCTTTGGGCGGGTATGCCCGCGGACCCAACTGATGACTCGGTCCCGCCACTTCCACATGACAATCACGATGCCCATCATGATCGCCACATAGAGAATACTGACCAGCCAGTCCCCGCGGATCAACCGGTTGCCGATGGCGCAGCAGAGCAGCATGTTGGGCAGGCTGCCCAGCCCCACCCACAGGGTGAACGCCGGTACGCTGATATCCATCTTCGAGGCCAGCAGCGGGATGAGTCCATTGGGGAGGACAGGGATCATCCCCGCCAGGAACACGGCGTAACGGGGCGGGGTGCCCGACTGGACCAGCTTATTGATCAGGCGCAGCTCCTTTTCCTCCACGGGAAACCACTTCTTCATGCGCCTGCCCATCCCCTTCCACAGGAGGAGGGAAAGGGTCAGCGCCAGGGTGGAGGAAAGCAGGCAGATCACCAGGGCGATAAACGTCCCGTAGACCACGCCGGCGGCTACCTGCACGGGCACGCCGCTGATCACCAGGGAAAACACCTGGAGCATCTGGAGCAGGGCCGTGACCAGAACGCCCTTCCAAGCGCCGATGCCCCGGAGGTAAAGCTGTATCTCCTCCACGTCCCCGTTTTTCAGGAGTTCGAGCAGTTGGGGCGCCGCATCCCGGAAGGCAAAATAAATGAGGGCGGCAGCCACGGCGAGAAACAAGAGAATGAACAGGATACGTCTGACGTGATTTCTCCCCACCGGTGACCGCCCTCCTTCTTTGTAATATGCAAAAACATTTTATCATTTAATAAATGGAAGTTCAAGCCGCATATTCTCCGCGGGTCCCGGGGCGCCACCGGGCAGCGGAGCCGGTCTTTTCCGTCGGGCCGTCCTGGGATGTCCCGCCTGCGGAAACTCATTCGATGGCCTTCAGGGAATCGGCCATGTCGATCTTCTCCAGCTTGAAACAGAGCAGGAGCGCCACCACCGCCGCGAAGACGAAGGTCAGCGCCACGGAGAGGACATAGCTCAGAGGGGCGGCGTGGCAGCCGAAATAGAAGCTGCTGATCTTGATCTGCCGCATCACATACCAGAGCAGGGCATAGCCCATGGGCAGGCCCGCCAGGGCGCTGATGCCCGTGAGGACCATGTTTTCCCGGAAAACATAGGCGGCGGATTCGGCGGGATAGAAGCCCAGCACCTTCAGAGTGGCGATCTCCCGCCGCCGCTCATTGATGGTGATGTTGGTCAGGTTGTACAGCACTATGAAGGCCAGCGCCCCGGCGCATACCAGGACAATGAGAACGACGTAGTTCATACTGGAGAGCATGCTGCCCACCCGCTCTGCCATATCGGCCAGAAGGTTGACGGCGGCCACGTTCCCGTCGCTCAGGATGGATGCGGCGGCGGCATGCGGCTCCGCGCCTTCCGCCAGATTGAGATAGGCGGTCTTGCCTTCCGGCACGGTCCCCCACTGCTCCCGGAAGGTATCTGTGCAGATGAAGGCATAGTCGTAGATATAATTGTCGAAGATGCCGGAGACGGTGAGCGTCACCTCCCGAAGCTCCGGGTCCCGCAGGGTGACGGCGTCCCCCTTCTTCAGGCCGCAGTCCATGGCCAGCCGGTAGTCGATGACCGTCTCGCCGGGCCCCGGCCAGGGGAGGCGCTCCTCTCCCCGGTGCAGATCGATAAAGCCCTCCGGCCCTTCCTCGAACACCACGGTGTTGACGCTGAGGGTCTTGCCGCCCGCCGTCAGATCCATGGCGCTTACATGCAGAAACGCGGCCCCGGACACCTCGTCAGAGTGGGCAGCAAGGAAAGCCTCCCGCTCCGAGGGACTCAGCGCTTGCCGGAAGGATACGGAACAGTCGTAGATCTCGATCTCGTCATACTGATAGTCCAGGATGTGCTGGATGGAATCCCGGATGCCGAAGCCGGTGAGGAGCAGCGCCGTGCAGCCCCCTACCCCCAGGATCATCATGACCATCCGCTTTTTATACCGCAGGATATTGCGGATGGAGACCTTGTGGAGGAATTTCACCCGTTTCCAGAGGAACTTCACCCGCTCGATGAGGATGCGCTTGCCCGCGGGCGGGGCCTTGGGCCGGATGAGCTCCGCAGCCGATTCCCGCAGGTCCCGGCGGCATACCAGCCAGGTGGCCCCCAGGGAACAGAGCAGGAACAGCGCCGTGCAGGCGGCGAACAGCTTCCAGTCCAGCACGAACGCCACCGGCCGGTCGATGGAATACATGATCAGATACACGCGCCACAGCGCCATGGGCAGGAAGCGGGAGCCCAGCAGGAAACCCGCGATGCAGCCCAACGCCGATGCGCTGCCCGCATAGAACAGATATTGCCCGGCGATGGCGCCGCTGCCGTAGCCCAGCGCCTTCAATACCCCGTTCTGGGTGCGCTGTTCATCCACCATGCGGGTCATGGTGGTCACGCACACCAGCGCAGCCACCATGAAGAAGAACAAAGGGAACACGCGGGAAATGCCCCGGACGATCCCCATATCGTTATCCAGGGTGGCGCAGCCGATGTTTGCCGTCCGGTCCAGCACATAGGTAGAGGGCTTCTCCAGCTCACCCAGCTTTTCCCAGGCTTCGTCCACTTCCCGCTGGCCGTCCGCAAGCTCGCTCTCCGCCTCGGCAAACTTCTCCTCCGCCTCGGCTCTGGCGTCCTCGTATTCCCGCAGACCGTCGGCGTAGTCCTTTTCTCCGTCTGTGAGCTTCCGCTCCGAGTCCGAGATCTCCAGCTCAGCCTCCGCGATGGCGTCATAGGCGTCTCTCCGGCTGCCGGCGTACTCCGTCTCCCCCGCGCTGAGCTGCGCCTTGTAAGAAACGAGCTCCTCCTCCGCCTCCGTGAAGGCGGCTTCCGTCGCCTCCCGCGTCGCTTGCAGCTGCTCCGTGCCCTCGTCGTACTTCCTGCGGGCTTCCTCCAGCCCGGCGCTCAGCCCTTCGACGGTCTCCCCGTCCAGCGGCGCGCCCAGCGCGTCTTCCGCCTGGATCCAGGCCTCGCAGAAGGACGCCGCCGTCATACCGTACTCCGCCAGCGCCCGGTCCACCGCGGCGGAGAGCAGCAGGTTTTCCCCGGCGGCCAGGTCCGCGGCCAGCTCGCCCGGCGAAGAGTACTCCATGCCGAGACCGGCGGCGTTCAGCCCCAGGACCAGGGCGTTCCCCGCCGCGAAGAGGCTCCGGCATCGGTCCAGCTCCGCCTCTCCCTGTTCAAGCTGCAGGGCGGCGGCATCCAGCTCTGCCTGGGCGTCGGCAAATCCCTGCCCGGCTTCCTCCCGCCGGGAGGCAAGCTCCGCCCTTCCCTTTTCCAGCTCCGCCCAGCCCTCGTCCAGCTCCCGCCGGGCATCGGCAAAGCGCTTCTCCGCCTCCGCTTTTTGCGTGCTCAATTCCTCTTTTCCATCCGCAAGCTGCACCCAGCCCTCGTCCAGGTCCTTCCGGGCGTCCTCCAGCTCCTGCCGCGCATCGTCCAGTTCCCTCTCCGCGTCCGCCCGCTCCCGGCGGTAAGTCTCCCAGCCCTCGTCCAGCTCTCTCTGGGCATCCGTGATTTGGGAAAGGGCGTCCGACTCCAGGCTGTCGTACCGAAGCGCAGCCCGCTCTTCCAGCAGTGCGGTGACGGCGTCTTCCATGCCGTCCACAGCGGCTTCATACTCGTCGGAATAGAGGTCTCCCCCCTCCTCCAGGGTCAGGAACACCTCGGTATACAGGTCCAGGTCGAAGCCCTCGGCGGGCAGGCAGACAAAGCCCGCCAGTTTGCCCTGGCCCAGAGCGGTGGTTCCCCGCTCGAAGTTGACATAATATGGGGCGTTGACCAGCCCCACCACCGTATAGGCGTCATAAGCGAAGGTGCCGAAGGTGTCCTCCGTGTTCTCCTCCGAAAGGGTCAGCGTTCTTCCGATGCTCTCCTCCCCGAAGAACTTCGCGTCCAGCAGGCACTCGTTTCCCGCCTGGGGCATGCGCCCGGCGACCAGGTCTACCCGGTTCATCTCCTCCGTCAGCAGATGGGCGCGGAAGACGACGTTCCCCTCGCCGCTTTTGCAGAGGAAATCGGCGCAGACCGAGCCCAGCGCCGTCTCCACGCCCTCCAGCCCGGCGAAGGCGGCCGCGTCCTCCCCGGTGAGCCCCAGGGTGCTGATGAGGCGGAAATCATACAGCTTCTTTTCCTTCAAATAATCGTCCGCCGTCCGCAGCATGGCGTCGGTGGAGACGCGCAGTCCGGCAAAGAAACCGACCCCCAGGGCAATAATCGCAAAAATGGCGAGATAGCGGCCCAGAGTGCCCCTGATCTGGCGAAGGACGGAGAGGGCCAGGACGGATGATCTTTTTCTCTTCACCATTCGATCTGCTCCACGGGCACCGCGTGCTCGTTTACATACTGCTCTGCCACGGTGCCGCTCCGGATACGGACGACCCGGTCCGCCATGGCGGTGAGGGCGCTGTTGTGGGTGATGATGATCACGGTCATGCCCGTGCGGCGGGCGGTATCCTGAAGGAGCTTCAGGATCTGCTTGCCGGTCACGTAGTCCAGGGCGCCGGTGGGCTCGTCGCAGAGGAGCAGCTTCGGATTTTTAGCCAGCGCCCTGGCGATGGCCACGCGCTGCTGTTCCCCGCCGGAGAGCTGGGAGGGAAAGTTCAGCGCCCGCTCCCGCAGCCCTACCCGCTCCATGACGGCCATGGGGTCCAGGGGCTGACGGCAGATCTGGGTCGCCAGCTCCACATTCTCGATGGCCGTGAGATTCTGGATCAGGTTATAGAACTGGAACACGAACCCCACGTCGTACCGCCGGTAGGCAGCCAGCTCCCGCTTGGAAAAGGCGGAAACCACAGCGCCGTCCAGCAGCACCTGGCCGGAGGTGAGCTTGTCCATGCCGCCCAGGATGTTGAGCAGCGTGGTTTTGCCCGCCCCGGAGGGGCCGACGATCACACAGATCTCCCCTTTTTCGATACTGAAGTTCACGTCGTGCAGCGCTTCGATGCTGACTTCGCCCATTTGATACACTTTCCCCACATTCCGGAATTCCACGAAATGCTCCGGTGCCTTGTTCTCCATAGAAATCCGACCTTTCCCCATTGCATATTCATATTCTAGGAGCGAAGGGAACGATTGTCAAATGTATCGGTGCTTACCTGGGGCGCCCATATAGACTGCGTCTATAGGCAGTCATTCAGAGGGGATATTGGACAGGCGCGGGAGGACATGGTATCATCCCGCTATCGAGCTTGGGGAGAAGAAGCATGAAAAACAATCGGAATCACTTATTGAAAATCTCGACTACTGCGGCTATGATGGCATTGACCTGCGTGTTGACCCTGGCGGTCAGGATCCCGTCGCCCACAAAGGGGTATCTGAACCTGGGAGACTGCGCCGTGCTGTTCGGCGGCTGGCTGCTGGGTCCGGTTTACGGTCCCATCGCCGGCGGCATGGGCTCTGCCCTCGCTGACCTGTTCGCCGGCTATCCGGTCTATGTCCCCGGAACCCTTATCATCAAGGCAGTGATGGCGCTCCTCGTCGCCCTCGTCCCCCATCACTTTCGCGGGAATGAAGGATCGCGTCCGGGCGTCGGCTTCGTCGTCAGTGCGGTGATCGCCGAAGCCTTCATGGCGGCGGGGTACTGGCTGTATGAAGCCCTCGTCATCGGGGAAGGCTTTGCCGCCGCCTTCGCTGGCGTTTCGGGAAATGTGGTCCAGGGGATCGCCGGCGCGGCAGGCGCATATTTTCTCACCGGAGTCCTCAGCCACACGGGCATCCGCAAAGCTTACAGGCTGTGATCCTGCGGCTCCGGGAAAGGACGGGCACAATGAATCAAACGCTTTACGATCAGGCAAAACAGGCAGCTGAGGAGCTCCTGGCCGCGGCAAAGCTGCAGCAGGGCGACCTCCTTGTGGTGGGCTGCTCCTCCAGCGAGATCACCGGCTCCAGGATCGGAACGGATTCCAGGCCCGAAACCGCGGAAGAGGTGTTTTCGGGTATCCATGACGTCCTGAAGGAAAAGGGGATCTTTCTGGCAGCCCAGTGCTGCGAGCACTTGAACCGTTCTCTGGTGGTGGAGAAGGACTATGCCAAAGCCCACGGTCTGGAGATCGTCAACGCCATCCCCCAGCCGAAGGCGGGCGGCTCCTTTGCCACCGCGGCTTACAGGAGCTTCCGGCAGCCCTGCCTGGTGGAGGCGGTATGCGCGGACGCGGGCCTGGACATCGGCGGCACCCTCATCGGCATGCATCTGAAGCGGGTCGCCGTCCCGGTGAGGCTCTCCCTCGACCACATCGGGAATGCGATCCTGCTCGCCGCCAGGACGAGGCCGAAATATGTAGGCGGCGCAAGAGCGGTGTATGACGGGGATTTGGGATAAGGTGGGCTCCGGCGCTTGCCGGGTTCCTCTCTGCTGAGCGCTTTGTGCGGATAAACAGAAAAGAACACCCGCCGGTGAACACTCGGAATGCTGAGTGTTCACCGGCGGGCTTTATGTTTTCGTTATGTGGCTGCGGACACGATCGGATTACCGCCGTTTTGCAGCTGCCCCACTGTGCTTTACTACGACCGCTTCCTCCATCGGGGGCTGCGGCGTCGACCTCCTGCAGGTGAGGCTTACGCTGCTCGGCAAACGCAAATCTCGGACTGCTCTTATACTGTTCGATCATGGCCTGCATCTTCAAGTCCACCCTGGCAAAGAGGTTTCTCCTCTGTATTCAAACAGCGTCGGCCGGACTCACGCCGGGGTCGGCGGGCTGCAGGAAGGCGGCGAAATCCGCCGCAGCGGGGATTTGCCTTTCCTTTCGCCAGGCAAGCACTACCTTGCCGTGGAAGGCCCGTTTCACGGGGAGGTAGGCCAGTTCGGCGGTTTCCGTCTCGCTGCGGACCATCCTGCTGTCGATGGAGAACCCTCCCTCCCTGGCGATCCGGGTGGACAGTACATAGTAGGAACCCGCATAGCGTACCTCGGACGGCCGGATGCCATAGTTTGCGCAGATCTCCTCTGCCAGACGCCGCTGCACCGCAGATTCCAGAATGAGGGGGCGCCCGTTCAGCGCTTCCAGACCCGCCTCTCCCAGGGCCTTGGGAACCAGGAAGAAAAGGGGATAATCGCAGAGGAAAAGGGTGCGGAATTCCGCCGACGGCGCAAGCTCCGATTCCAGCGTCAGGACAAGATCCAGCTCCTCGCACAGGAGCTTCCGGCGCAGGGAGGCGGGGTCGTAGCGCTCCAGAGCGATATCCATATCCGGGTGCTGCAGGGTGTAGGCATGGATCTGCTCCTGCGCTACCAAAAAGGCCACCTCCCGGTTCAGACAGCCGATCCGGAGGTTGGGGGCGCCGCTGCGCCGCATCTGGCGGAAAATATCCTCCACGCTCACCCGGAAGCGGTGGTATTCAAAATCCAGGCGGGCGTACAGTTCCTTTCCCTCCTCCGTCAGCTGCACACCCCGGTTGGTGCGGGAAAACAGGGCGCCGCCGTAGTCCTTTTCGATACGGGAAATGGTCTTGCTCAGGGCCGGCTGGCTGATATACAGCTCCTCGGCGGCGCGGGAGATGTTCTGGTGCTTGGCCGCACAGAGAAAGGCTTCGATTTGACGCATGTTGATGGTGGACATAACGAGCAGTCCTTTCTGATATAACCTGATCTTTGGCTTATTATAGCAAGTAGGCGGAGGAAAATCACGCCCCTTGCTATAGTTTTATTTCATATCTGAGGGCGTTGACGGGGCGAATGATATGGGATATGCTTGAAAAGGCCAAAAAACACAGGCTCATGGCCGAAGAAATACCGGCGCCCTTCCCTGTCGAATCGGTCAGAATGGCGGATATGCCGGGAAACGGACAAAAACGATTTCTGCTATTCCTAAAAGTATAGCAGGTATAAACCAAAAGCATAGGCAACCAGAGTTCATTCCGGAGGTAATGCAAATGTACGAAATCGACAAGTCCCTTCTGGAAAAAATCGACGCCCTGGAGCTCAGCGAACGCAACAAGGCCTGGCGCGCAGCCATGAAGGCAGCCCCCTGGCGCGTTTACGTGGACCGGGAGCGCCTTACCATCCAGTCCTGGCACGAGACCGAGGGCGAGGATCTGGAGATCCGCACCGCCAAAATGCTGAAAAAAGTCATGGACAACGTGCCTATCAAAATCCATCCCTTCGATGAGATCGTAGGCCGCCCGACCACCGGCGTCATCGGCTGCCAGACGGCTATCAACGTCTGCGGGGATTATATCCACGACATCTGGAATGACGACGGGGTCATCGGCGTGACCCTGGATGCCTCCGCCATCCTGAACAAGGAGGAGCTGGAGGTCCTGCGGGAGGCCGCCCGCCTTTTCGAGCCCAACTGCATGCCCAAGCGCACCTACGACGCCTGGCATGCGCTGGTGGGAGACTGGGCCAGGCAGACCGAAGCCGCCAAGCTGCGGGATCCCGGCCTGCAGAACGGCATCACCGGTCAGTCCACCTCCGCCCTGGACTGGCCTAACATCCTGCCCGCCGGTTTGAAGGAATACATCCGCCGCTGCGAACAGCACATTGAGGACTATATCGCCTCCGGCGGAACGGATGTGAACAAGGTCTATTTCTGGCAGGCCGCCATCATCACCCTCCAGGCCACCATCGACCATTCCCGCCGCTATGCCTCCCTGGCCCGGAAAATGGCCGCTGCGGAGTCCGATCCGGCGGAAAAGGCGCGGCTGGAGAAGATCGCGGAGACCTGCGACTATGTGCCGGAAAATCCCCCCCGCACTTTCCATGAGGCCCTGCAGTTCATGGAGATGTGCTCTCTGGCCAAGATGTTTGAAAACCCCATGCAGAACAACAGCCACTGGGCCCGTGCGGACCAGTATCTCTATGGCTATTTCAAGAACGACCTCAAAAACGGCGTGCCGCTGGAGCAGATCGCCTCCGACCTGGCGGATATGATCGGCCGCTGGGGCACGCAGACCTTCGTTTCCGACGACATGAACAAGGAGACCCACCAGATCAACTTCGGCATCAACAACGTCATGGTGGGCGGCCTGGGCCAGGACCACACGGATATGACCAATGAGCTGAGCTACCTCATCCTCCATGTGGTAGCCAAGCTGAAGCTTTCGAGCCCCACCGTGGGACTCCGGTGGAATAAACAGACCCCCGAATGGATCATGCGCAAGGCCATCCGCACCAACCTGGAGACCCGCGGCGGCATCCCCCTGTTCCAGAGCGACGAGGTCATGATCCGAAAATACATGGACTGGGGCATCCCCTATGAGGAAGCCTGCGAATGGCGGGGCCTGGGCTGCGTCTATCCCTGCCTGCCCAACCGGGCCGAGCACTACGGCGCCGAGGGCGTGGCGGCCTACAACCTGGCGGGCGTCCTGCATGTGACCCTGCACAACGGCTTGGACATCAACGGCACGAAGACCGGCCTGGAGACCGGCGACCCCCGCAGCTTCGCCACCTTCGAAGAGCTTTATGAAGCCTTCTTCAAGCAGGAAAAGGCACTGATCCACAAGGCCCTGTGGCTGGGCGCCGTGGCCCGCGATATCTGCCACCAATATATTCGCACTCCCTTCCTCTCCATCCTGGGTATCGAGGCCAGCATGGACCTGGGCCAGGACCTCACCAAGGCCCACCCCGATCACAGCATGTTCGGCGTGTCCGACCGGGCCATCATCGACGTGGCGGACTCCTTCGTAGCCATCAAAAAGCTGGTATATGAGGACAAGGTGCTCACCATGGCGGAGCTGATGGACGCGCTGGATTCCAATTTTGCCGGTGAGCGGGGCGAGGAGATCCGGCAGCTCTGCCTTCGCCAGCCCAAATACGGCAACGACATCGAGGAGGCCGACGAGATGGTGAAGCGCGTGTCCGACCGCTCCGCCGAGATCATCTACGCCTTTGACAACGCTCCCTTCCGCAATATGATCATCTCCCGCGAGGGCCTGGCCTGGCATTACTTCGGCGGCCTGGGCGCCGGGGCCCTGCCCGACGGGCGGCCTGCCCTGGAGCCTCTGAATGACGGCTCCCTGAGCCCCATGCGCGGCGCGGACAAGAACGGGCCCACCGCCGTCCTGCGCAGCGCCATGCGCTCCGGTTATTCCAGCGTGTGCTGCGCCGCCGTGCTGAACCAGAAATTCAACTCCTCTCTCCTGGCCTCCCCTGAGAGCATCGACAAATTGATCGCCTACACCAACGCTTATATGAATGCGGGTGGCTCCCACATCCAGTACAACATCCTGGACACGGAGCAACTGAAGGACGCCAAGGCCCATCCGGAGAACTACTCCGACCTGATCGTCCGCATCGGCGGCTTCAGCGCCTACTTCGTCCAGCTGAGCAAAGGCATCCAGGACGACGTGATCTATCGCAGCGAGTTCGAACTTTAAATAGCAAAACACCACATAGAACGCCGATTCAGAAAAATGGAGGAAAAGAAGAAATGAAAAAGTTCCGGAAGATCCTTGCGCTGGTCCTTGTGACCCTGCTGGCTGTCGCCCTTATGGCCGGCTGCAGCAACGACGGCGGCAGCGGCGCCGAAGCCAAGCCCGCCGCCAAGACTCAGCCCATCATCGACATCAACAACGGCGCAGCCTGCAAGATGGCCTACATCCCCATGGGCGCGGGCCAGGAGGATTTCCCCGTCATCCTGCAGGGCATGCAGGAAGCCATCGCCCTGTATCCCAACGTCACCCTGGACACCTATGACGCGGGCTTCAACCCCAGCAATCAGATCAACCTGCTCAACGAGTGCATCACCCAGGGCGTCAACGTGATCTTCATCAACTCCATGGACGCCACCGCGCTGAACTCCACCATCGCCAAGGCCGAGGAGGCCGGCATCATCGTCATTTCCATCAACAACGGCTGCTCCGGCGTGCACACCGCCCATATCCAGAACACAACCTACGACGCGGGCTATGAAGCCGCCGAGTACCTCTCCACCAAGGTCGGCGCCGGTGCGAAGACCGTCATTCTGGACGTGGCCGCCGAGCTGAAGCCCACCTGCACCATGGGCCAGGGCTTTGAGGACTACGCCAGCAAGACCGGCGCCTTCGAGATCCTTGAGGACTATGCCCAGAGCATCACCTCCATCGAGGTGGGCTACCAGGCCGCCAGCGAAGTGCTCACTAAATACAAGGACGTACAGGTCCTCTACTGTGTCAACGACAACACCGCCATCGGCGCCGCCCAGGCCGTGGAGGCCGCCGGCAGGCAGAACGACGGCATCATCATCTGGGGTTATTCCGGCACTCCCGCCGCGCTGGACGCCATCGCCCAGGGCAAGATCCTCGGCACCAGCTACTCCGATCCCTTCTATGAGGGCTACGCTGCCATGGTCACCGCCATGAACTATGTGCAGCTGGGCGTCTCCAGCCACAAGCTGGGCAACGAGTTCTTCGCCAACGTGCTGCTCCCCACCAAGAACGTCACCAGTGAGAACGTCATTGAGACCATCCGCGGCACCCACTGGGATATGAGCGCCTACGACTATTGATCCGCACCCACTGCACTTGCTGAACCAAACGGGGCGGAGGCCCATCCGGGCCTCCGCCCTATCCGCATAACGGAACGACATTTGCTTCAAGGGAGGGAATGCCTTGAAAATCAGCCAGAAAATCACGCGAAAGCTGATCACCCTCGCGCTCATCGTCATCCTCTCGGTCATTTTTGCGGCTACGACCTCCAGCTTTCTCAAGCTGATCAACATTCAGGAGATCCTCCGGGTGGCCGCTTATACCGGCATCATCTGCGTGGGCGTGTCCTTCGTCCTCGTCTCCGGCGGCATCGACCTTTCCTCCGGCGGCATCATCTGCTTCACCGGCATCATCTGCTGCCGCCTGGCGGTCCTGGGCCTGCCCTGGCCGCTCGTCGTGCTGGCCGCCGTCGTGGTGGGGGCCGCCTGCGGTTTCCTCAATGGCTGGCTCATCACCCGCTTCCATCTCAATGATTTCATCACCACCCTGGCCACCGGCTTCGTCTTTTCCGGCTTTGGCCTGCTGGCCATCGCCAAGGAGCCCAACGGCACCGTCATGAGCCAGACGATCCGCAACCGAGGCTTCCTCATGCTGGGCAAGCATGTGGGCGGCTTCTACTACATCGTCATCGCCTGGGTCGTGTTGACTCTGATTGCCTGGTTCGTCCAGACCCGCACCCGCTACGGCCTCCATTCCTACGCCACGGGCTCCAATGCCAAGAGCTCCGAAATGAGCGGCGTCAACGTCAGGCGCATGAAGATCATGAACTTCACCATTTGCGGCGCCTGCTGCGCCATCGGCGCGGCCTTCACCGTGGCCTATCAGCAGACAGCCTATCTGAGCCTGGGCAGCGGTATGGGCTTCGACGCCGTGGCCGCCTGCGTGGTAGGCGGCGTCATGCTTGGCGGCGGCAAGGGTGACGCCGTGGGCGCCTTCCTGGGCGCGGTCTTTATGACCATCGTGACCAACGGCATGCGGAAATACGGCCTGGACACCTCCTGGCAGTATGTGTTCGAGGGCGCTGTTATCCTCATCGCCATCATGAGCGACGCGGGCTTCGCCGTCATTTCCGCCCGGCGGCTCAAGGCTCTCTCCGAGAAGAACGCCAATGAAGAGGCCCTGCTGGGTTCTCAGAAGGGAGGCGGCGCGCAGTGAGCGAGGAACTGATCCTGCGGACGGAAAACATCTGCAAATCCTTCAATGGTATCCAGGTGCTGAAAAACGTGGATCTGGAGATCCGCAAGGGCGAGATCCACGCCCTTATGGGTGAGAACGGCGCGGGCAAAAGCACCATCATCAAGATCATCACCGGCGTCTACACCAAGGACGACGGGGAGATCTACATCGACGGGCAGCATGTTACCATCACGAACCGGCACGACGCCGCCGAGGCAGGCATCTCCGTCATCTATCAGGAGCTCAGCCTGGTGCCGGAGCTGACCGTCACGGAAAACATCTTCCTGGGCCATGAGCTCATGAAACGGGGACTCCCCGACAAAAAGGAGATGCGCCGCCAGGTACAGGCGCTCATCGACCGCTATGGCTTCCTGCTCCATCCAGACGAGGTGGTGGCTACCATGGGCATGGCCCAGCGGCAGATGTGCGAGATCCTGAAAGCCCTCTCTACGGAGGCAAAGCTCCTCATCATGGACGAGCCCACCACCTCCCTCTCCGCCAGCGAAACGGAGCAGCTCTTCGTCACCATGGAGGGCCTCCGGGAGAAAGGTACCAGCATCCTCTATATTTCCCACCGGCTGGAGGAGATCTACCGGGTCACGGATCGGCTCACCATCATGCGCAACGGAGAAGTGGTGGGTGTGGTGGACTCCAAAACCGTCCAGGCGAACACTGTCACCGCCATGATGATCGGCCACGAACTGGAGAAGACTGGGGTGCGCGTCCCCAACGTAAACTATGACCACTGCATCGAAGTAAAAGATCTGAGCCTGGGCAACCTGCTCCACGATATCCATTTCAAAGCCTATGGCGGCGAGATCCTGGGCATCGGCGGCCTGGTGGGCTCCGGCAGGACGGAGCTGGTGAGCTGCATCTACGGCGCCATCAAGAACTACAAGGGGTCCATCACCCTGGACGGCAAGCCCGTGAGCCGCTCCGTGGCAAAAAACATCCGGGCGGGCTTCGGCATGGTGCCGGAAGATCGGAGAACGGAGGGCTTCTTCCCCCAGCTTTCCATCCTTCGCAACATCGCCATTTCCAGCTACGACCGACTCAGCTCCATGGGCTTTGTCCGCGCCGGGGCCGAGAACAACCACGCTGAAAAAGCCATCGCCGACTATGATGTGCGTCCAGCCATGAAGAAGCTGCCCTTGCAGAACCTCTCCGGCGGCAACCAGCAGAAGGTCATCCTGGCCCGCTGGCTCAGCCGGGATGTGGACGTGCTGATCCTGGACGAGCCCACCGTGGGCGTGGACGTGGGCGTCAAGGCGGAGCTGTATGTCTATATGCGCCGCCTGGCCGACAAGGGGGCCATCATCATCATGGTTTCCTCCGACCTGGCCGAGCTGACCGAGGTCTCCGACCGGGTGCTGGTGCTCCACGGCGGCACCTTTTTCCAGGAATTCCGCGACCATAAGGCGACGCAGCAGGCCGTCCTTCTGGCCTCCTCCGGCGTGGCTGCAAAGGAGGGTGAAGTGCTGTGAAAAACAAGAACATATTTGCCAACGTATGGGCGCAGCGGGGCCTGATCCTGGCGGTGCTGCTCATCATCATGCTCATCGGCAACCGCAGCTTTTTCTCCCTGGGCAATCTGCGCACCATCCTCATGTCCATCGCCATTTATGGCACCATGTGCTGCGGCATGCTCCTGTGTATGCTCACCGGCGGCATCGACCTGGCCATGGGTTCCACCGCCGCCTTCACCAGCGTGGTCTGCCTCTGGTACTACAACGGCCACGGCATGACCGACGGGGCTTTCGTTGTCGGTCTCCTGCTGGCTATCGGCTGCGCCGTTCTGGTGGGCATCCTCCACGGCGTTTGCGACGCCTATCTGCTGCTCCCCTCCTTCGTGGTGACCCTGGCCACCAGCAAGCTGCTTTATGGCCTGGCCTCCGCCCTGCTGAAGGGTTCCTTCATCCACCTGACAAATACGGATGGTTTCTTCTACAAGATCGCCAATACCAAGCTCTTCGGGGCCATCCCCATGCCCATCGTCATCTTCCTGGCGTCGGCCGTCGTCGTGGGTCTCATCCTGGCGCTGACGGTCTTCGGCCGTCGGGTCTACGCCGTGGGCGCCAACCGGGCCGCGGCGGAGCTGGTGGGAATCAAGTCCCGCATCTTCCGGGTGGGGTGTTATGTGATCTGCTCCCTCTCCGCCTGCCTGGGGGGCATCGTGCTGACCAGTATGAACTACATCACCTCCGCCACCACAGCCCAGGGCTATGAAATGATGATCATGCTGGCCCTGGTAGTGGGCGGCGCCGACATCATGGGCGGCTACGGCGACATCGCCGGCGCGGTCTTCGGCGCGCTGCTGGCGGGCATCGTGGAAAACATGATCGTCATGCTGAACATCAACACCAACTATTCCAAGGCTGTGCAGGGCGTCATCATCGTGCTGGCGGTGGCTTTCAATGTCTACAACAACCGCAAATCCGCCGGACTTATCGCGCCCAGGAAAAAACGCGCGGCCGCCGCACCGAAGAAAGAGGCATAGACTATGGGCACATCCGCACTGATCTCCAACATCCAGGGTTACTCCATCCATGATGGGCCGGGCATCCGCACGGTGGTCTTTCTGAAGGGCTGCCCCCTGCGCTGCCGCTGGTGCGCCAATCCGGAAAACCTGGAGGACAGGGTGCGCGTGGGCTTCCTGGCGAACCTCTGCCAGCACTGCGCCCGCTGCGCGAAGGTCTGTCCGCAGGGAGCCATCCTGCCGGATGCCGAGCGGCGGATCGACAGGAATCGCTGCGACGATTGCGCCCTGTGTGTGGAGGCCTGCTTCTACGGAGCCCTCGTCCGCTACGGAAAAAGGATGACCGTGGAGGAGGTTTTCGACCAGGTGCGCCGGGACAAGATATTTTACGATTCCTCCGGCGGCGGCGTCACCGTCTCCGGCGGCGAACCCCTGACGCACGCGGATTTCGTCGCGGAGCTCTTCACCCTCTGCCGGGGGGAGGGCATCCATACCTGCGTGGAGACCTGCGGCTGCATACCTTTGCGCGCATTTGAAAAAGTGCTGGATCTGACGGACGACTTCTATTTCGACCTGAAGCTCATGGACAGCGAAATGCATCGGGCATACACAGGCCGGGGGAATGAGGACATCCTGGAAAACGCCCGGTTTCTGGCGGGCAGGGGGGCAAATATCCTCTTCCGTCAGCCCCTGATCCCCGGCGTCAACAGCCCGGAGGAGAACGTGAAGGCCACGGCGGCGTTCATCCGCAGCCTGGGCAGGGAGGACCTGGCCCTTCAGCTCATCCCCTATCACCGCATGGGAACCTCCAAATACGCCGCTCTGGATATCCCCTATACCCTGGAGGACCTGAAGCCCATGGCAGCCGAAGAGGTGGAGGCCGTGCGGGCTCTGTATGAAAGCCTCGGCGTCCCCTGCACCGTCTCCAAATAAACGAATACGGCCCGTCGGGGGCTGCGCTGAGCCGCAGCCCCCGCATCCTCTTCTGCGGTTCGGCGGCGTGTGTTGCCTTGCTTCGTTTCCCATGGTAAAATGAAAGAAAACGAAAGGAGTCCTTCCATATGAAAGCATTAGTGACGTATTTTTCCGCCGGCGGCGTGACGGCCGCCGTCGCCGAGCGCCTCGCCGGCGCCCTCGGCGCTCCGCTGTATGAGATCCGACCTGCCGTGCCTTATACGGAAGCGGACCTGGACTGGCGGAACCAAAGCTCCCGCTCCAGCGTGGAAATGAAGGACAAGGCCTGCCGGCCCCCTCTGGCGGATACCGGCGCGCCGGTGGCGGACGCCGATCTCATCTTCCTCGGCTACCCCGTCTGGTGGTACCGTGAGCCCTCGATCATCGACAGCTTCCTGGATGCTTACGACTTCAAAGGCAAGAAGATCGTCCTCTTCGCCACCTCCGGCACCAGCGGCATCGGCGAGGAAGCGCCGGCCCGCGTCGCGGAGATCAGCGGCGCCGAGGTGCTTCCGGGCAAGCGCTTCCCGAAGGACGTCTCCGCTGCGGAATTGAAGGCCTGGGCGGAGGGCTGCTGACGCTGATGAAAGGCAGACTCCGGCTCCGGTACAACTCGCCCGTCATTCTCACATTCACCGCGATATCCCTGGCCGCGCTCATCCTGAATTTTCTGACGCGGGGCTGGAGCAACCGCACGCTGTTTTCCGTATACCGCGCTTCTCTGCTGTCGCCGCTCACCTGGCTGCGGCTGTTCACCCATGTGCTGGGCCACAGCGGATACCAGCATTTCATCGGGAACATGCTGCT
>JAEEGH010008858.1_pt1 | contig 23653 bp, 17 predicted proteins | sample 9134181 | NCBI WGS metagenome assembly JAEEGH01 (sample SAMN16246544, study PRJNA631951) | gut metagenome | biome: gut microbiome; feature: rumen; material: DP-attached | host: Bos | place: Iran: Karaj | collected 2018-10
CGTTGCCTTAACTTTGATGATAGCAGAGAGCAAGACAGAGGAAAAGGATGTGATGGTGAAGGTGGTAGTGAACCTGATAAATCAAAGAAATGAATAACTAACTTGCCGACGCAGAAGCATGTGCGTCTATAGCGAAAGAGATCTTGTATCTTTGTCCAAATCTTGGCGGCGGACAGCTGATGATATCATCACAGCGTCTCCGTTGGGAAAAATTTGCGCTCCCACGGGAGAAAAATTCCGAGCCCACGGGAAAGTCAAAATCGGATACCACGCAGAGCCGCCGTTGAGCCGCCGTTGAGCCGCTAAATGCGGGTTTGGATGTAAGGTTTTATGTACACTCTGGTTGGTCGAACACGAATCTCTCTAATCTGCACAAATCTTTTTAAAAGAAAACCTAGAAAAACATAAAAAACTGTCACGTGTTGTTTGCAGATCTAGCAGATTTTGCAACATCAAATTTCTGCAAATTTCGGATGGTTTTCAAGAAAATCTGCCCCAAATATTTGTTGTCTCAAAGAAAAAGTGTATTTTTGCAGTTGAAAACATTAAAAAGTGTCGTTATGAGTACTGTCGCATTAAACGGTTTGCTGGATTATCTTTCCGGAACACTTACTGCTGAGGATATGGTTTGGCTGACGGAGCAGTTGAAGCGTCGTATTCACAACGGCGATACCGTTGCTCCCTATACTTCGGAGGAATTACATGCCAGAATCTCCAAGTCGGAGCAAGACTACTCCGAAGGTAGGTACACCTCTCACGAGGATTTTCTTTTGCGTATCGCAGCATTGTTGTGAATCGTCTGAATAAGATTGTTTACCGTGTTGTTGAGGATCGTATAGAGATAGCGGATGTATGGGACACACGTCGTGAGCCGCAGCAGCAGGCAGACGGAGTGAAGTAGTCGCAGAGCTTTTTCCTGAAAGAGTTGACACAGGCGGAAATGTCGTACTGGATTTGTTGACACTTCCGCTCATTCGTCTCGTTTGTGTCATTAGTGTTTTTTAGAAAAATGAGGGCCATTAAAGTGAATTTCTTCTCCAATTATTTGTAGTTTCAAAGAAAAGGTGTATTTTTGCATATGAAAGATACCTTAATTAATTGATTTATGCCTGAAATCTGCAGATTCTTTGGTATCATCATTGCGATGTTTGGCGACGATCATAATCCGCCGCATTTCCATGTGCGTTATGGTGATTATCGCGCTACAATCACTATTGACAAAGGTATTGTGCAAGGTCAATTGCCGCGTCGTGTATTGAACAAAGTCTTCATTTGGATGGACGAGCATTATGACGAACTGATGGCGAACTGGGCACGCCTGCAAAACGGAGAAGCACCATTGCCCATTGAACCCTTAAAATGAAGTAATGTGTATGATTAAGCAAGATTTACTCAGAGTGGTCGATGTGGAATATCTGCACGATTACACGATGGAGCTGGAGTTCAGCAACGGCGAGCGTCGCATTGTGGATTTCAAGCCTCTCCTCACGGGGGCGTTGCGCGAGCAGTTGCTCGACAGCGACAAGTTCATCCAGTTCGGTCTCACGGATTGGACTCTGGAGTGGTACAACGGTGTGGATTTCGCACCGGAGTTTCTCTATGAGAAGGGCGTTGCAGCATAAGTGAAACAGACAATCAATAGATATAACCTTAAACCTTAACGCCTATAGACAGATAGATAGACAATATACATTGAAATAGAAGCGTCCGCTTAGATTCTTGTTCACCAAATTCGCCAAAATTAGAACAAGCGAGAGTAAAAGTTCGGATGCTCACGTCGGTTCGGCGTGGGCTTTTACTCGTTAAAGCTTGTGAGGTGTTTGGCGATACCTAGTGAACGTAGACGAAGTTAAAGTCCACGTTTTCTTTTTGTGTATTGTCATCAACTAGTATAATCTAATAAAACATCTATACATCATGAAACAACAAATACTTTTTCATCGATTCTTCGCCTCGTTGCTGCTCCTTGCAGTCTCCACGCTTTCTTGGGCGTATGACCTGGAGATTGACGGCATGTACTACAACCTGAACTTAGATGAAATCAGCGTAAGTCTCACCTACAAATCAACGACAGAGTTTGTCTATACCGGTGATGTAGTGATTCCTTCATCCGTCAAATACAGGGGAAGAAATTACAAAGTTACAGCTATCGGAGACGATGCTTTTGCCGGATGTGAAGAACTCACCTCTGTGAGCATTCCTAATGAAGTGGAAACTATCGGCAGTTATGCTTTTGCCGGATGTGACGGTTTGACTTCTATCACTATTCCCAGTGGTGTGAAAACGATTAAGTCATATGCCTTTAATATTTGCGAGAATCTTAGCTCCATTATGATTTCGCAAAATGTTCAGACAATTGAAGATAATGTGTTTTCCGACTGTTCTGGCCTCACGTCTGTTACTATAAATTCCAATGCGATTCTTTCTAAGTATTATTCCGAGGATAATAATCTTAAAAATATTTTCGGAGAACAAGTAAAGGAATATATCATTGGTGATAATGTGATAGGCATTGACTTTAATGCTTTCCGTAATTGTTCTGGCCTTACATCTGTCACTATTGGTAATAGTGTAACGTTCATTGGTCAATCTGCTTTCAGAGGTTGTTCCGGCCTCACATCTGTTACTATTCCCAATAGTGTTACAATCATCGCCACTTCTGCCTTCAGTTCTTGCTCCGGCCTTACATCTGTCATTATTGGTAATAGTGTGACGAGCATCGGCAGTTATGCCTTCCATTATTGCTCCGGCCTCACATCCATTACTATTCCCAACAGTGTGATGAACATTGAAAATCAGACCTTTTCTGGTTGCTCCGGCCTCACGTCTGTTACTATAGGCAATGGTGTGACGAGTATTGGCGATTATGCCTTCGACGGTTGCTCCAGCCTTACGTCCGTCAATATTCCCAACAATGTGACGAGCATTGGTCAATCTGCCTTTTCTGGTTGCTCCGGTCTCGCGTCTGTTACCATTCCGAAGAATATGACGAGTATTGGCAATTATGCCTTCGAAGGTTGCTCCGGCCTCACATCTGTGACATGTCTTGCAGAGAATGTCCCTAATACGGGTTACAATGCATTTAAAGATGTACCCCAAAGCACAGCAACACTTTATGTTCCAGAAAAATCTGTGAATGCTTATAAAACGGCAGACCAATGGAAAGAGTTTGGGAACATTGTAGGAATTGATCCGACTGCAGTAGAAGAGTTGAAGTCTAATAAGAACTTAAAGGCAAATGAAAACGCTCCCATCTACGACCTCATGGGCCGTCGTCTCCAGCAGAAGCCTGCAAGTGGATATTACATCCAAGGTGGGAAGAAGTATTTCGTGAAGTAAATTCCTTCCTCTTATATAATGTATTGGCGCCTGCAGACTTTCCTGCGGGCGCTTTTCTTTTAGCCCTTCCAATTTTTACTTGCATAGTTATAAGTAAGAGGTAAGAGGTAAGATGTAAGAAGGAAGAGGGAAGAAGGAAGAGGGAGAGATGGCTGAAGGCTGAAGGCTGATGACTGATGGCTGATGTTTGATGGCTGAAGTCTGACGGGTGAGGGAATAGAAGGCTTTGGAGAGAGAATTTATATCAGTATATCAGTATATCAGTATATCAGTTTAAAATTAGATACCCTACTATTCCAAAAATCTCTATACTTATATATATAACTAATTAATATATAATAATATATAATATATATGTATATGAGAAATGAAAGAATGAGGGTATTCAAAAATAAAACTGATATACTGATATTTGATATAGTTCACATGTAGTGCGTCTACTAAAATTCAAAAATACAGCAAGATACGTTGTTGCTGCAAAAGCGCTATTCATCGCATTTACCCTCAAAGGTAGGACAAATAGTCTCAATAAAGGGCAGTTTTTTGGCTAAAAAACATGCGCGAAACGGCATTTTGAGCATCGTTCACCCTCAAAATCGTTCGTCACAGTCTTCCGGAAAATTCAGCCAGCAACACCGAATCGAGGCCTTTTTTCCAGAAAAGTGCAATAAAACCAGCTCTCACAGACCTGTTCCCCTGCGCAGCGCCTGCACAGCGCCTGCAAAACTGCAGATGAATAGTTTCGTTTGTCTAATCGCTTTTTTGTAAAAGAACGGACACAATTAACGCTTGTCCACTTTGTCCGTTAGAGGTTTCGACAGCTATAAATCCTCTTCCAACAGGAAGGGGATAATGCCAACATACATGATGCCGTCATCATCGACCCAGGGCTTTGCATTGCCGTCGGTGATGACAATCTTGCGGAAAAAGTCGCCTGAATTTTTGAGAGAAAAAGTTTCCTGTTGCTTCTTCGCCTCTGTATCCACATTCAGTGCCGATTGGATATACACCTTCTCGCGACCGGTGTTGACGACAAAGTCTATTTCATATTGCAACTGCTGTTTCTTGCCGTCCTTCTTGGCAGTCAGCTGCACAACACCAACATCCACGCTATACCCCCTGCGCAACAGTTCGATGAAGATGATATTCTCCATCAGATGTGATTTCTCCTGCTGTCGGAAGTTCAGCTTGGCATTTCTCAGTCCGGTGTCTATGGAATAGTATTTCAGCGTGTTCTCGAAATAACGCTTGCCCTTCACATCGTAGCGCAGAGCACGCACAAACAGAAAAGAGTCCTCCAGATAGTCCAAATAGTTTTTGATGGTGTGGTCAGAGGTGTTGCGCCTCATCAGGGTGCCTGCCGCATTAGCCAGATTGTGAGGATTAGTCAGCGATCCTACGGCCGATGACAGCGCATCAACCAAAGCATCCAGCACTGCATCGTCCTTCAGCCTATAGCGCTCAACAATATCCTTGAGATAGACGCGCTGATGAAGTCCCTTCAGGTATTTGCGCTTTTCGGCCTCATTCGCCTCAAGTACCGCCAGGGGCATGCCTCCGTAAGTCAGGTATTCCTCAAATGCATCCGCTTTTTCTAACCCGGAGACTGGATAAAACTCTCTAAATGACAGGGGATAGACTCTTATCTCTGTGCCGCGATCGCGAAAGTTGGTGACTATGTCTTTGGAAAGCATCTTGCTGTTAGAGCCCGTAACATATATATCCAGATTGCTCCGGGCCATCAAGTCATTGAGTATGTCGTAAAAGGTGGTGTAAAGCATCTCCCGGTCTTCTTCAGCCACAAGACGCTCGTCCACATCTTCGTTTTTCACTTTATATGACAACTGAATCTCATCAATAAACACATAGAAGCGTCTTCCGGCCTCCTGCGACTTTTGAATAATGTAATCGTAAAGCTCGTTGGGGTTGCGATACTTCAGGTGCACTTTCTTATCTAAAGCCAGTTCAATAAAACTGTCTTCAGTGACGCCTTCTTCCAAGAGCCGTTTTTTGTAAAGCGTCGATAACAGAAATGACTTGCCGGATCGGCGAATGCCGGTGACAATCTTTACTTTTCCATTCCATCGCTTGCTAAGAAGTTCGTTTACGTATTGGTCTCTTTGGATAATCATATCTTATATATTTTTTATCTTCTACTGCAAAATCTGTCGCCGATTCGACTGTTTTTGCAGTACAAAGATACGCTTTTTTCTTTAACCGGCAAATTTTCTTGGGATTTTTCTCTGTTTTACCTTCCAATTTTTACTGCATAGTTATAAGTAAGAGGTAAGAGGGAAGATGTATGATGGCTGATGTATGATGTGAACGGACACAATTAACGCTTGTCCGTTGTGTCCGTTATGTCCGTTAAGGGTCCTCAGACTGTTCCCAGAGGCTTCTCAGAGGCTTAGATTTTGGTGTTTTTCGCCGTGTTTTAGGGCGGTTTTGGTGAGTTTTGGGGCGAAAGTAGGGGAGATTTGAGTTTTTTTTGAGTCAAAATTGGGGCAAAACAGTGGAGATTTGGGGGCGATTTTGCCCGGATTTTGTCTGCTTGGGGACAAAAAGGTATAGTTGGCTGTAACGTTATGACCATACACAATGAATCTTTTCTGTTGATAACCAGTGGATTGTGGGTAAAAGCGTTGCAGTGCTACAGTGCTACAGTTCCAAAATACATATCAAAAGGTCAAAAATATACTCTATATTTATTAAATATAGAAGTTTTCTTAGGGTAGAAAATACCCTTTCGAGAACTGTAGCACTGTAGCACTGTAGCACCCTCAAAAAATAATTTGAAAAAAGTTGGTCATTTATTCGAAAACCGCAATGTCGCTGTCGTATCTTTGCACCGTCATTCAAAACGACAGCGATCTTTGACTTTTTGCTACAACAATTTCAAGTAGCCTCTAACTAGGGAAAAATGGTTTTCTAACTGGCGCGCAAATTTTCTCTAACTGGAGCGTAAAAATACAATTATCAATTATCAATTGTCAACATTGCGATTAAGCGAGCGCAAAACCAAGCTTGTTTGAATTTTGCCGAGCGTAAGCAATGTCTATGGAACGAAGTTACATGAACTTTCACCTAATTTTCGTATCTTTGCAAAAGAAATAGCGAGATATTATGCATGATGCAGCATGAAGTGGACCGTACTCACAGATAATCGCACGAATGACTCTGCATTGGAAACGGAGCACGGGCTCTCCGTCTTGTTGGAAACGGAGCCCCATTGCATCCTGCTCGATACGGGGGCAAGCGACATGTTTATTAGAAATGCAGAGCGATTGGGAAAGAATCTCCGTGAAGTTGACTATGTGTTTATCTCCCACGGACATAACGACCACGCCGGAGGTCTGAAGCATTTCATGGCCGTCAACGACAAGGCCAAGATAGTTGTCTCACCTGATGCCATAGACGGAAGATTCTTTTCGAAACGGGGGCATCAGCACAGCATAACAACCGACTGGCCGGACATACCCCAAAAAAGGCTGCTTTTGACAGGCGAAAGCCGGGAAATAGCCGACGGTATTCATGTCATAGCCCGCATTCCACAAGTTTATCCAGTGCCCCAAGGCAATCAAAACCTGTTTGCAGAAACAGCTATCAGTTGTCTTGTTCCGGACGATTTCCGTCATGAGCTGGCTCTTTATGTGAACGGGCTCCTGTTTACGGGCTGTGCTCATAGCGGTCTGGAGAATATTCTGGAGGCTTGTCCATGGCCAATTCATTCTGTTGTCGGCGGTTTCCACTTGCTCGACGGATACGAAAAGGAGGATGAAATCCGTGCTTTGGCCCAAAGGCTGAAAGCAAAATACCGTCATACGAGTTTCTATACAAGCCATTGTACAGGCGACCGGGTATTTGAGCATATGAAAGACGTGATGGGTGAACAATTACAGTCTTTCAGATGCGGCTCGCAAAAACCTGTCGGACAAATATAATCATAACAAAAGTTTCGCAAATGATCAAAGATATCATAATGACGGCAAAATAAACCGGTAGGGAACGATAAAGACAATCAAACAGTCTTAAAGTCAATGAAAAAGTACTTCATCCTCCTCGCTGCAATGCTGCTGACAGCAGGCTCAGCAGCACAAAAGATAGACGGCAGACTACTGAGACTGCTGCCGCATACACACGCCAGAGCGGAAGTGGCGCCGGAAAACCGTGAGCCCATAGACACCGCCGCCGTGAAGCAACAGATCAATGTGAGCTTCAACGAAGACGGCAGTGTCAGGAACTTCAGCGCCATCGCCATGCTGAAAGACGGTGCCGCATGTCCGACAGCATCGCTGCAGAAACTTGACGTGGAGATAAGGGGAAAGATAGGCCGGATGCTTATTCTCACCGTTCCTGCCGAGAGTCTTATGGCCCTTGATGACATTGACGCGATAGAAAGCGTCAGCGCCGACCAGATGAATCAGCTGATGAACAACGTTGCCCGTGAGAAGAGTAAGGTAGAGGAGGTTGCTACATGGGAGAAGGCACAGCAGCACAACCTGCCACAAGCCTATACCGGCAAGGGAGTACTAGTGGGCATCATCGACTCAGGCATGGACTACAACCATGCTGCCTTCCGTAATGCCGACGGTTCTACGCGTATCAAACTGGCTTTGGTGCTTTCAATGGAGACTGATAATTACGACGAATATACCAGTCCGGAAGATATAGAACAACTGACAAATGACGAAGCTAGTCGCTCACATGGCACCCACGTGGCGGGAATAGCCGGAGGAAGCCTTGTTGAAGGTTTGGACAAACAAGGCATGGCTCCAGAGGCAGATCTGATGTTGTGCGGTTTGGGATACTACCTGTATGATACATACATTATATCTGCCATAACCAGGATGTTCGACTTTGCCAAAGAACAGGGACAGCCCTGTGTGGTAAACCTCAGCCTCGGTTATTCTTGTTTTTTTCACGACGGTATCTCTTCTGAAATAGTACAATGCCTGAAAGAGTATTATAAGACGGAAGAAGACAAGAAGGGCAGAATCATCGTATTGGCCAGTGGCAACACAGCCGGTTATCATTCAGCCATCTACACCACTCTGCCCGAGGCCGACAGCGACGGCTACAACCTCAAGACCGTGTTGGGCGAGGATCATAAAGTCACTTACGATGGCATGGAAGTCAACAGCTATTCCAGCATCGAAAACTTCTTCTACAACATCGACGGAAGCGAATTCGATGTCGAGTTAAAGGTGGTTGACACCATAACAGGTCAGGTATATACCCTTGACGAGAAGCCCTTATACACAACCTATTATACAAAGGTGTCAAAAATTGACAAGACAAGCACGACTTCTTATCTTAATAACAAGTATTACATAGAATACGACAGTTACAGTACACGCTTGTTCCACGAGCCAAACCTCAAGCTGGCGTATTTCGTCAAAGGTCAGGCCGGTAAAACCTTCAGGGCCATAGACGGCAGAATCACAGAATCCTCAGGATACCATTCCTACGGACTGCCGGGCTACACCGACGGAGGGGGTAACGGTGCCTTCAGTGTGGACATCTGTTGCGAAGAGGCTATTGGAGTAGGAGTCTATTATTCTGCGACATCCTACATGGATATCAATGGTAACATCCAGCAATATGTAGACGAGTCTCAGCTTGACAAGATAGTCCATTTCTCCTCATGGGGCACAGACGATAATGGTATGAACCACCCCGATGTCGTCGCTCCGGGTGCTGGAGTATGCTCTGCGTATAACAACTATGACGCTGACTATATTGACGCAAAGGGCGAGTTCCGTCCTGAAATGTCAGCCGACCTCACCGACGGCGTCAACCTCTTTGGTCGCAACCACTACTATGGTGTGAAGGAAGGAACTTCGATGGCTGCCCCTCATGCAGCAGGCATCATAGCCCTGTGGCTGCAGGCCAAGCCCGACCTTACCTATGATGATGTACGCGCTCTGATTAAGGAGACCAGCTACAACGATGAATACACCACCAATCCCGAGCTCATCCCTTCATGGGACGTGCGGCAGGCCGGCGCCGGCAAGATAGACGCTCTGGCGGGTCTTGAGGCGCTCACGGGCGCCACAGGTATCGACGTCGTCGCTGCCGACGAAAAACGCGAAGCCACACCGGCCACGATGATCTCTCTCAATGCTCCTGTTTACAACGTCCTCGGACAGCGCGTCAGCCCCAAGACCAAAGGTCTCGTCATCTACAAAGGAAAAAAATACGTCAATAATTGATAATTGATAATTGACAATTGATAATTGGCAGTTCGTTTTTGATGTGAAAATTGGGCGATAAAGATTATTTTTCAATTGTCAATTATCAATTGTCAATTATATTTCGTATCTTTGCAACGGATTTCTAATCTCTAAAAACATATAATATGGAAAAAAGTGCATTGCAGAAGGCGCGTGCCGCCTATCAGCCCAAGCTGCCCAAGGCCCTGCAGGGACCGGTGAAGGCCGTTGAAGGCAAACCCACCCAGAGCGTGGGCAATCAGGAGGAAATCAAGAAGCTCTTCCCCAACACCTACGGCATGCCCGTAGTCGAGTTCCAGCCCGCAGAGAGCGAGAACACTCAGCCCATCAACGTGGGCATCATCCTCAGCGGCGGACAGGCTCCCGGCGGACACAACGTCGTGTGCGGCCTCTATGACGGCGTCAAGAGCCTCAACAAGAGCAGCAAGCTCTACGGCTTCCTGATGGGTCCCGGCGGTCTGGTGGACCACAAATACCTGGAGTTCACTGACGAATACATCGACGAGTACCGCAACACCGGCGGCTTCGACATCATCGGCTCGGGCCGTACGAAGCTGGAGAAGGTGGAGCAGTTTGAGAGCGGCCTGCAGATCATCCGCAAGCTGGGCATCAACGCCATCGTCATCATCGGCGGCGACGACTCGAACACCAACGCCTGCGTGCTGGCCGAATACTACGCCGCACAGAAATACGGCGTGCAGGTGATCGGCTGCCCCAAGACCATCGACGGCGACCTCAAGAACGAGCAGATCGAGACCAGCTTCGGCTTCGACACCGCCTGCAAGACCTACAGCGAGCTCATCGGCAACATCCAGCGCGACTGCAACAGCGCACGCAAATACTGGCACTTCATCAAGGTGATGGGTCGCTCGGCCTCTCACATCGCTCTGGAGTGCGCCCTGCAGTGTCAGCCCAACATCTGCCTCATCAGTGAGGAGGTGGAGGCCAAGCAGATGTCGCTGGACGACGTGGTGGAATACATCGCCAAGGCCGTAGCCAAGCGCGCCGAGGACGGCAACAACTTCGGCACCGTGGTGATCCCCGAGGGTCTGATTGAGTTCATCCCCGCCATCAAGAAGCTCATCGCACAGCTCAACGAAGTGCTGACGGATCCCGCCACCGGCGAGCCCCGTGCCTTCGCCAGCGCCGAGGCCCAGATCGACTTCGTGATGAACAGCATCACCGCCGAGAACAAGGCCGTGCTGGAGTCTCTGCCCGCCGACGTGAAGCGTCAGCTCTGCCTCGACCGCGATCCTCACGGCAACGTGCAGGTGAGCCTCATCGAGACCGAGAAGCTGCTCTCCGCTATGGTGGAGAAGAAGCTCGAGGAGTGGAAGAAGGAAGGCAAGTATGTCGGCAAGTTCGGCACGCAGCACCACTTCTTCGGCTACGAAGGCCGCTGCGCCGCTCCCTCCAACTACGATGCCGACTACTGCTACAGCCTGGGCTACAACGCCAGCCGTCTGATCAGCAACGGCAAGACCGGCTACATGAGCGTGATCCGCAACACCACCGCTCCCGCAGCAGAATGGATCGCCGGCGGTGTGCCCATCACCATGATGATGAACATCGAGCGCCGCAACGGTGCCAACAAGCCCGTGATCCGCAAGGCTCTCGTCGAGCTGGACGGCGCTCCCTTCAAGTTCTTCGCAGCACACCGTGAGCAGTGGGCCCGCGAGACCGCTTACGTCTATCCCGGTCCCATCCAGTACTGGGGTCCCACGGAGGTCTGCGACCAGTGCACCAAGACGCTCGCACTTGAGCAAAAAAAGTAAAAAAGGTGCTGAGGCAACTTGACCAAGACAAGTAACACAAAAACAACGAGAAGGCCCCGGCAGAAGAAGAAACAGCGCCGGGGCTTTCTTCATTTTCTCCACACCACACCCATGTGGGCCTTCATCGCGGGCGGCGTGGCTGTGGCCGGACTCTACTGTTTCCTGCTGTTCCACTTCTTCGTGGATCCCTACAGCTTCCAATGGAAGGCCATCTACGGCGAACCCACTTACCCCGAAGGCTACAAGATCAGAGGCATTGACATCTCGCACTATCAGGAAAACATCAAGTGGGAGAAGCTGCGCAACGCCTCGATGAACAACGACCCCGTGACCTTCATCATCATCAAGGCTACGGAGGGGGAGACGCTGATGGACGACAACTTCAACGAAAACTTCTATCAGGCACGCGTTCATGGATTTACGCGCGGCGCTTACCACTTCATGACCCCCGATGTGCCGGCCCGCAAGCAGGCGGAGTTTTTCCTGCATCAGGTGCATCTGGAGCCGGGCGATCTGCCGCCGGTGCTCGACATCGAAGACAAAGCCAAATGGAAGAATGTGCCCGAGGGGGAGATACAGCGGCGGGCGCTGGAGTGGCTGCGCATCGTGGAAGAGCGCTACGGCGTGAAGCCCATCCTCTACAGCAGCGTGAGCTTCAGGCGCGACATCCTCACGGACAAGGCCTTCGAGGACTATCCCTTCTGGATGGCGCACTACTATGTGGAGCAGCCCACGTATCAGGGTTCGTGGGCCTTCTGGCAGCACACGGACTGCGGCAGGGTGGACGGCGTGAGAGGGCTGGTGGACTGCGACGTGTTCAACGGCACGCCGGAGGAATTTCAAAGTCTGTTAATCAAAGAGCTCTGACCATTCGAGGAAGCGGTCGACATTGCCGTCGGGAAAGCGCGAGAGCATGGTGACAACCTGCTCGTTGGTCTTCTCGATGGTGAGCTTCGAGGGCGTCTTCGAGAAGAATTTGTCGGCCCAGCAAATGAGTTTCTCTTCAATCGTTTCGGGCGAGAAGTCGCGCAGGGGCAGAGGCAGTTCCTGCAGGCGGATGGACTCGACGGTGAGGCCCGTGCCCGTATGGCGCTCGGCCACGCGGGCGTGACGCTCGAGGCCCTCGCTGCGAAGAATCTCTGCGCCCAAAAGGCCGTGACGGATATAAGGCTCTTTGCCGAAACAGGAAATGCCCGGCGCGTCGCAGCGGAAGACGCCGATGTCGTGGAGCATCGCCGCCTCTTCGACAAACGTGCGGTCGATCCCGAGTTCGGGATGGCGGTCGGCCGCCGTGAGGGCCTTGTGGCAGACGAGGCAGGAATGCGTCAGCAGGATGTGGCGCAGGGCGGCATTGTCGCCGCAATACTTATCGATGAGTGAGCAGTACGACATTTTCTACGTGATGGGTGTGAGGGAACATATCCACAGGCTGAATGGCCTCCACGCGATAAGCGCTGTCGAGCAGCTGGAGGTCGCGCGCCTGGGTGGCGGGATTGCACGAGACATAGACGATGCGGCGAGGATCGGCCGAGAGGATGGTCTGAACAACGTCGCCGTGCATGCCGGCACGGGGAGGATCGGTGATGATGACGTCGGGGCGTCCGTGCTCGCGAAGGAAGTCCTCCGTGAGGATGTCCTTCATGTCGCCGGCGAAGAAGAGCGTGTTGTCAATGCCGTTGAGTCGGCTGTTGACCTTGGCGTCCTCAATGGCCTCCGGCACGTATTCGATGCCGATGACGCGGCGGCAGGAGCGCGCCACGAAGTTGGCGATGGTGCCCGTGCCGGTGTAGAGGTCGTAGACGAGTTCGTCGCCCGTGAGGCCCGCAAACTCGCGCGCTACCTTATATAGATTGTAGGCCTGGCGCGTGTTGGTCTGGTAGAAGCTCTTGGGGCCCACCTTGAAGCGGAGGTCCTCCATGTGGAGCATGATGTGGTCGAGACCCTTGTAAACCTGAATGTCCTGATCGCCGATGGTGTCGTTGCACTTCTGGTTGTCGAGCCACAGGAGGCTGGTGATCTGAGGGAAGCGTTCGGCCACAAAAGAGAGCAGGCCTTCAGCCTCCCGGCGGCTGCGCGCGAGCGTCTCTTCGGAGCTGTGGTCGAAATGGAAATGGAGGATCACCATCCATTCGCCCGAATTGCTGCAGCGGATGATGACGCCGCGCATGAGGCCCGTCTGGGCCCTGAGGTCGAAGAAGGAAAGGGAGTGGGAGAGGGCGTAGTCGCGAACGGCGTTGCGGATCTCGTTGTGGAGCGGGTCCATCAGGCGGCAGTCCTCGATGGGGAGAATCTTGTCGAAGGCGCCCGTGATGTGGAAGCCGACGGCGGGAGAAAAAGGCACGCCGGCCTGCATCTGCTCCGAAGTGAGCCACTGCTTGTTGGCACAGCCGAAGTCGAGCTTGTTGCGATAGCCCTCGGTCTCGACGCTGCCCAGAATGGGGCGGCACTCGGGCAACTCGATGTGGGCCAGACGCGTGAGGGCGTCCATGACCTGTTTCTGCTTCCATCGGATCTGCTCGCTGTAGGGGAGCATCTGCCACTTGCAGCCGCCGCACACGCCGAAGTGCGGACAGAGCGGAGCAACACGCTGCGGACTCTCGCGCACGAAGCGCACGACGCGACCTTCCATATAAGAATGCTTCTTGCGCAGCACCTCCACATCGGCCACATCGCCCGGAACGGCATAGGGCACGAAGAGCACTTTGTCGTTGACGCGCGCCAAAGCCTTGCCTTCGGAGGCCACATCGGTGATCTCAACAGCCTCCAGTATCTGGTTTTCTTTCTTCTTTCTCGACATATAAATCTTCTTTTCGTACAAAATTACGATTTTTTTTGAAAAAATGAGAGAAACGTTTGGAATTTGAAGAATAAATCTCTATCTTTGCACAAAAGACATACCATATACCTATAATTTAATTATAACAAGTTAAACAATGAGTCAAAAAAGAGTTTACACTTTCGGCAACGGACAAGCCGAGGGTAACGCCCAGATGCGAGAGGTACTGGGTGGCAAGGGTGCTAACTTGGCTGAGATGAACCTGATCGGCGTACCTGTGCCTCCGGGTTTCACCATCACCACCGACACCTGTAACGAGTATTACGAAGTGGGTCAGGAGAAGATCGTAGAACTTCTGCAGGATGAAGTGAACGCTGCTGTGGCCCACATCGAGAAGTTGATGAACTCTAAGTTCGGCGACCTGAAGAATCCTCTTCTGGTGAGTGTGCGTTCCGGTGCCCGTGCTTCCATGCCCGGCATGATGGACACCATTCTGAACCTCGGTCTGAACGACGAGGTGGCTGAAGGTATGGTGGCCAAGACTCAGAATCCTCACTTCGTGTACGACTCCTACCGCCGCTTCGTGCAGATGTACGGCGACGTGGTGCTCGGCATGAAGCCCGTCAACAAGGAAGACATCGATCCCTTCGAGGCCATCATCGAAAAGGTGAAGGAGGAGCAGGGCGTTGTGCTCGACAAGGATCTCTCCGTAGAGAGCCTCAAGAAGCTCGTGACGCTGTTCAAGGAGGCCATCAAGGCTCAGACCGGCAGCGACTTCCCCAACGATCCCATGGAGCAGCTTTGGGGCGCCATCTGCGCCGTGTTCCGCAGCTGGATGAACGAGCGCGCCATCCTCTACCGTAAGATGGAAGGCATTCCCGACGAGTGGGGTACGGCTGTCAGCGTGATGGCTATGGTGTTCGGCAACATGGGCGACACCTCCGCCACCGGCGTATGCTTCAGCCGCGATGCCGGCAACGGTGAGAACCTCTTCAACGGCGAGTATCTGATCAACGCACAGGGTGAAGACGTGGTGGCCGGTATCCGCACACCGCAGCAGATCACCAAGATCGGCTCTCAGCGTTGGGCTGAGCGCGCCGGCATCAGCGAGGCTGACCGTGTGGCCAAGTATCCCTCTATGGAGGAAGCCATGCCCGAGCTCTACAAGGAGCTGGACGCCCTGCAGGACAAGCTGGAGAAGCACTATCGCGACATGCAGGATATGGAGTTCACCGTGCAGGAAGGCAAGCTGTGGTTCCTGCAGACCCGTAACGGCAAGCGTACCGGTACGGCTATGGTGAAGATTGCTATGGATCTCGTGCGCGAAGGCATGATCGACGAGAAGACCGCTATCATGCGCTGCGAGCCCCAGAAGCTCGACGAACTGCTGCACCCCGTATTCGACAAGGACGCTCTGAAGAAGGCCAAGGTCATCACTCAGGGTCTGCCCGCTTCGCCCGGTGCAGCCTGCGGTCAGATTGTGTTCCACGCTGACGACGCTCAGGAATGGAATGCCAACGGCCACAAGGTGGTTATGGTCCGCATCGAGACCTCTCCCGAAGACCTCGCCGGTATGGCCAGCGCAGAAGGCATCCTCACCGCACGCGGCGGTATGACCTCTCACGCCGCCGTTGTGGCTCGTGGTATGGGTAAGTGCTGCGTCAGCGGCGCCGGTGCCATCAACGTGAACTACAAGAACAAGACCGTGGAGATCGAAGGCGTCACCTACAAGGAAGGCGACTACATCTCACTGAACGGTACCACCGGTCAGGTTTATGCCGGCGAAATCAAAACCAAGGCTGCCGAGCTCTCCGGCGACTTCAAGGCGCTGATGGACCTCTGCGACAAGTACACCAAGATGGAGATCCGCACCAACGCCGACACGCCTCACGACGCTGAGGTGGCCCGCGCTTTCGGTGCCAAGGGTATCGGTCTGACCCGTACGGAGCACATGTTCTTCGAGGATCAGAAGATCGTTGCCATGCGCGAGATGATTCTGGCCGACAGCGTGGAAGGTCGAGAGAAGGCTCTGGCCAAGTTGCTGCCTTATCAGAAGGCCGACTTCTACGGCATCCTCAAGGCTATGGACGGTCTGCACGTGAACATCCGTCTGCTCGATCCTCCCTTGCACGAGTTCGTGCCCCACGATCTGGCCGGTCAGCAGACGATGGCCAAGGAGATGGGCGTCACCGTGGAGGAAATCCAGCGCCGTGTGAACTCTCTGGCAGAGAACAACCCCATGCTCGGTCATCGCGGTTGCCGTCTGGGTATCACCTTCCCCGAAATCACCGCCATGCAGACGCGCGCCATCCTCGGTGCTGCCTGCCAGCTGAAGAAGGAAGGCTTCGATCCCCATCCCGAAATCATGGTGCCCCTCATCGGTATCCTCTATGAGTTCAAGCAGCAGAAGGAAATCATCGTGAACACCTCTAAGGAGGTATTCGCTCAGGAGGGTGTGGAAGTGCCCTTCGAAGTCGGCACGATGATCGAGATTCCTCGCGCCGCTCTGACCGCCGACCGCATCGCCACCGAGGCCGAATACTTCAGCTTCGGCACGAACGACCTGACGCAGATGACCTTCGGCTACAGCCGCGACGACATCGCCAGCTTCCTGCCCGCATATCTGGAAAAGAAGATCCTGAAGGTGGATCCCTTCCAGGTGCTCGACCAGAACGGCGTGGGTCAGCTCATCAAGATGGCCGTCGAGAACGGTCGCAAGGTTCGTCCCGGCATGCGCACCGGTATCTGCGGCGAGCACGGCGGTGAGCCCAGCTCCGTGAAGTTCTGCGCCCGCGTCGGCATGAACTACGCCAGCTGCTCTCCCTTCCGCGTGCCCATCGCACGTCTGGCTGCCGCACAGGCCGCTGTGGAGGACGAGAAGTAAATCCTTGACATTCATTCAATCAGGCCCCTCCGGAGGACAACGCTTCGGAGGGGTCTTTAAACCCAAGTATGAGTAAGATTCTTGAAAGCATAATGGATCTGGATTCCACCAACGTGTGGAACGTGGATCAGAACGAAATCCCCAAACTCTGGAACGAGGAGAAGGACAACCCCGTCTTCCCGCAGGCCGAGGACAAGCTGCTCAACACGATGCGCATCGCCTTCGATGTGGTGCACTACAACCCTCAGGACGATCGCGAAGTCAAGAAGTATGAGAACGGCGAATGGGCCGTCTTCACCCACACCAAAGCCTCGAAGGGCGCTGTGGCCATCCGCAAGAAGACCATTCAGCGACTGACGGAGCTCACCTACGAGAACATCCGCCATATGACGGCCTCGGGTGTGCTGGAGCTGATCGACCGCAACTTCGGCGGCGGATGGGAAGCTGTGCCCCTGCACATCAAGGACATTATTGCATCGGCCTTCGACGTGAGCAACACCCAGTTGCCGACATCGCACCTGCACAAAGAAGGCGGCACGCTGGAGAAGAAAGTGGCTCAGGGCTTCGAAGTGCTCGAAATCGAGAAAGGCACCTGGACGGAAGCCATCTTCTGCAAGAAGAAGGATCCCGCCGTCAAGCTGCGTATGATCAACGATGACGACTACGATGAAGACGGCAACAAGATTCGCCGTCACACCGGCAACAACAAGCCCAAGCACAGAGGCGACGACGATGACGACATCCTGGACGACATCGAAGAGCTCGACGACGAGGATCTGACCGACGAGGAGCTGGCCATGATGGATAGGGATCGCGACGACGATGACGACGACGAATTCGATCTTGTGGACGGCGATCCCACGAAGGAGGATCTGGACGGTACGTACTACAGCCAGTACACCGAAGAAGCAGACCTCTCGGACGAAGAGGAGTCGCTCGACGGTTTCACCATCGAAGGATAAGATTTTACATTGTACTTAACGGATAAAAGAAATCCCGGACAGCGAATGCCCGGGATTCTTTTTTGTGTTCAGACGTCAGTTGCGGCGGAGGAAAATTTCGTGGGTGATGCAGGGAGGCAGTTCCTCCTGATAGTGAGACACCATGATGAGCGTCTTCTCCGGATCCTTGCAGTAGTCGTCGATGATGCGTTGCACCATCAGACAACGGCCGATGTCCAGTCCGTGAAGCGGTTCGTCGAGAATGAGCAGGTCGGGATTCTTGACGAAGGCGCGCGCCAAAAGACACAAACGCTGCTCGCCGCTGGAGAGCTTGAGGAAAGTGCGGTCGGAAATTGCTTCGATGCCGAAACGCTGCATCCACTCCTGACACTGCGCGCGCTCCTCGGGGCGGGGGCGATGATAGAGACCGACGGAATCCAAGAGGCCGGAAGCCACAATGTCGATGGCGGGAATGTCCTTCTGATAAGCGCGATGGAGCTCGGGAGAGACGTAGCCGATGTGCTTCTTGATCTCCCAGATGCTCTCTCCGGTGCCGCGTTTGCGTCCGAAGAGTTCGATGTCGCAGGCGTAACCCTGAGGGTTGTCGGCGCAGACGAGAGAGAGCAGCGTGCTCTTGCCGGCGCCGTTCTCGCCGCGAAGAGCCCAACGGTCGCCCTTGTGCACCACCCAGTTCAGGTCCTTCAGAATCGTGCGCTGCCCGTATCGGATGGTGACATTGTTGAAGCGGAGAATCTCCGGACGTCCGTCATCGGTTATCGTTGAGGAGGGCTTGAAGAGCTCACCGTGAGACTCGCGCCAATGTTTGCGGGGCTCATACTCATCGCGGGGTACGAGCGGCTTCACCTCCAGACCCTCTACGGGAAGCACGTGGGTGACAAACCCGGGAATCATGTCGTCGCGCGAGAGAATGAGGATGCAGAGCAGATGGAACTCATGCACCATCGTGGTAAACAGATCCGTGAGCAGGGCTCTGGCCTCAGCGTCGAGACCGATGTAGGGGTTATCCATGATGAGCACACGGGGCGCCGTCATCAGAACACGTGTGAGCTGGAACTTGCGCAGTTCGCCGCTGGAGATGCTGATGATGTACTCGTCCTGAAGATGCTCCATATGAAACATCTTGTAGAGTCTCTTCCTCAGGCCGGGAACGGCTTCGGGAATATTCTCCAGGAGTTGGCCCACAGTAGGGGTGTTCTCGTCGATGTCGTGCTGGTTCCAGCGTTGCTGCAAATAGTAGGTGCCGTCGTTCTCTCCGTAGCTGTCGCGAAAGGTGATATACTTGAGATTGTCCGAAACCAGCGTGCGTTCCGACGGTGTGAAGTCGTAGCGGACCTCGTTGAGCAGGAGCGGGTAGTGCTGCGTGAGGATTTCCACCAGACGGGTCTTGCCGGCAGCGTTGTCACCGACCACAGCGAGCTGCATGCCGTCCTCCACAGTGAGATTGACCGGAGCGGCCATACGCCACACCGGATTTCTCACCACACCGTCTTTGATGTCAATAACTACTCCCAATACAGTATCTGCTTGTTGATTTTCCATTTATGGTCCTTCGGGAAGTCGTCACCCTCCCAAGCCTTTTTGCTGGTCCACTTCTCGGGTGCATCGCTCCAGAAGGGATCGCTCTCGGGAAGTCCCAGCGGCATGAAGGCCAAGGAGGTCATGTAGAGGCTGCCGTTGTTGGTGTACCAGTCGGCCACATTGGGATGACTGCCCACAAAGCCGATGGTCAGATAGCCGTCTTCCGTAAAGTTTGAAGCGCCGATGCCGTCGAACATGCGGTGCATCACCGCCGTAAGCGCGGCACGCACCTGTCCGTTGTGCAATTCCTTGGGCAACTGTTTGCGCCAAGCCAACTGGGCCAAAGGCTGCATCGTGGCCAGACGGTAGGGGATGCTGCGGCCGAAGACGGGGAAGGTGCCTTCGGGAGAGATGAAACGCTCGAGGATGACGCCGAACTTCTGCATGCGCTTGAGCGCCTGATTGTAACGATAGTTGGCACCCTCGTTGCGATCCGTCTCGGGCACGTAAGTCCTAACGGTCCAGGAGTCGTTGCCGCGCACCTGACGTATCATCTCCAGACACTCTACGTACATGGGCTGGATGACGTAGGAATTATAGTAGTCGAAGGCAAAGGAGGGGCCGTCGGAATACCAGCCGTCACCCACATACCATTCTTCAATCTTCTCCATCGCACGATGTATCCTGTACCAGTCGGCATCGCCGCCGGCTTTAGCGATGAAGCATTCCTCCATAGCCGAGAAGAGCAGCCAGTTGGTGTAGCAGGGATCGTAGCGGCGCAGGCCCTGAAACTCTTTGATATAACGCGCCTGAGTGAGAGAGTCAAGACGCAGCCAGATGCCGTCCCAACCTCTGTAGAGCGATTCGGCCACATAAGCACCGTCGACCAGCGTCTGACCGCCACTCTGCCAGCCGAGATAGTCAGGGCTCTCGGGATCAACGGCATTGGCATAGGCCTTGAGCGCCCACTCGCGCAACTGTGCCCTCATCTTGCCCTCGGCACTGTCGTCGTCGGGCAGATTGAGCCAGGGTGCAATGCCGGCCATCAGGCGTCCGAAGCACTCCATGTAGGCCACTTTCTTGTCTCTGTTGTCCCAGGTGGGAGAGAGTTCCAGCTTCATGTTCTTCTGGAGTTCGCCTTTGGCCATATTCTCCAACACGGGCGCTGCCATGCGATAGGCCAGCTCAGTCCAATACTCGCGGTCGGTTTGCGCCTTGACCGCCTTCTTCTTTCCCGCTTCAGCACCGACGCACACACAAAGGAGCGCGAGAACGGTAATCAATATTCTTTTCATGGTAAGGTGTCGTTTGCAAATCATTTATTCGGTCATCTCGCCTTCAATGGTCAGGCGCACCAACTCCGTCGTGCCGTTGCAGCGAACGGTGATGGTCTTGGCAAAATGCCCCTTGGAACGTCCCTGTCCGTTGTACGTCACGGAAATCTGTCCCTGCTCTCCGGGTTTGAGGGGTTCTTTGGGGAATTCCGGAGTGGTGCAGCCGCACGAGGCGAATGCCTGATTAATGATGAGAGGAGCAGTGCCGACATTTTTAAAGTTAAAGGCACACTTCCTCACGGCATCTTTCTCCGAGAACTTGCCGAGGTCAATCTTCAGTGTCTCAAACTGAATCTCCGAATACTTCTCTTCGCCCTGTGCGTTGAAAAAACCGAGCGTAAGCGTTAAAAGTAAAATTGCAATTTTTTTCATAGTTTTCCTAATATTTTATCAAGTACCCAATTAACTGATGTTGCCATAATGCTATTTTCCTCGCAGTCTTCTTCGCCCCGAAGCGCTTTGACCACCTTCTCAATCAAAGGAAGTTGCACATGCGGCGGATTGACGATCGTTATTTCTTCTTTTCCGTTTTTGGTGTAGAGCGATATCGGCGTGTAGGTGAACACCGAGAAACTGATTCTGCCCAATTCTCCGGACAAGGCGATTCTGTCTACTTTCGCAGAGTCGTCGGCGACGAAACACCAGCTGCCGCTGCCTACAAGGCCGCTCTGAAATTGGAATGTGGCAGCAACGGTGTCTTCCGTAGCATACAGGCCGCCCATATTCGCCGTGACCCCGTGCGCCCGGACTATCGGCCCGAAACACATCTGCAGGAGATCGATCTGATGCGGCGCCAGATCGTAGAAATAGCCGCCGCCGGCGATGTCTCTCTGTACGCGCCAGGGGAGATTCGTCCGATTGTAGTCCAAATCTCTCGGCGGACAGGCAAAACGGATCTGGCAAGTCAGTATCTTGCCGATGGTGCCGCTTTCGATGATCTCCTTCACCTTTTTAAAATAAGCCAGCTCCCGACGGTAGTAAGCCACATAGCAGGGCACTCCCGTCTCCTGACTGACGCGGTTGATGCGCTGACAGTCGACATACGAGGCGGCCAACGGTTTTTCTACATACACGGGCTTGCCGGCCTTCATGGCCATAATGGCATAGGTGGCGTGGGAAGAAGGCGGTGTGGCGATGTAGACGGCATTCACATCGGGGTCGTTGATCAGCATCTGCGCGTCGGCATACCACTTGTCGATATGGTGACGCTCGGCATAATCTTTGGCCTTCTCGTGATTGCGCGACATGACGGCCACCACCTGCGAATGATCCACCAGAGAAAAAGCCGGACCGCTCTTCCTCTCGGTCACTTCTCCGCAACCGACAAAGCCCCATCTTATTTCATCCAGTTTATGCATAATCAGTCAAAGAAATTCCAGGAAATGCCAAAGTTGACGGTCATCGGGTTAATGGGATAGTGGGGCGCCAGGAACATGTTGCCGTGTCCGGCATTCAAATGAGCGACGTCAACATAAAGCCGACAGCGTTTGATGTGCAGATTCACATAGGCGTTGACGACGGGATAGTTGCCAATCTTGACAAGTCCGTTGTCGTAGTCCTGCACGGCAAACTGGCCGATGGCCGTAGAGTAGTCGGGCGCATAGTATTTGGTGAAGTAGCGCACGTCGCCGCCCAACTGCACCCTCAGGACTTTGGCAATTCTGAAGAGCAGATAGAGATTGCTGTAACAGTTGAGTTGGGGCAGGGGGAGTGCGTCTTCGTCGGTGGTTTTCTGCCATGTGATTTCGTTATCCCAATGAAGCGGTCCGACTACGAAATTCTGGCACAGTTGCAGCATGAACACCTGCACGCTGCCGTCCATCTGCTTCACGCACACGTCGTGCTTGTAGTCGCCGGGAATAACGCTGCCCTGTTGCTTGTTGGGATATAGCGTATTCTGCATGGCGTAGTAGGCGTAGTTGGTGAGATTGGTCCATCCGAAGCGCACTTTGGTCCTCGTGCGCTTGAACTCCAATTCGGCCATCAGTTGCGTGCGGAAAACCCTGTCGAGGTCGTTGTCCCACCAGGCAAACTGCGTGTGAGTCTCCTGCATCCACAGGCTGGGCAGACGGTTTTCTATAAGCGCGCTAGCCACGAAGTTCAATGTGTCTTTGTGGCTGACGGGAATGTTCAAATCCAGATCGGCGTTAATCTTGAAGTCGCCCACGCCATAACCGGCCACCCAAACCTCACCCGTAGCGCCGTAGTGGAAGATGTCACCCATACGCTTGCTGATCTCTCCGCCCACAGAGAGACGGTTGCGCGTCTTTCCCGTATAGGAGGTATCCTCCGGAGCCACTTCGTACATCTGTTTCTGCAGGAGCAATTCGTGTGTGGCGAAGGCCGTGAGACCGAAAGGCGCCCATTTGTTGAAGCCCTCTCTCATGCTCACGCCCAAGGTATTCCTGAAGGAGCGCATCAGCATACGGTCGTCGTGATTTGCAGGATTGCCGTAGTAGTTGTTCGTGTAGTATTTGTAGGTCGCCGCCGAGTTGGAATAGTAGTCGTGCGTCATGTTGCGCACGTCGAAGGTGTGGATGAAACTCATCACGGGGATGAATTCCTGCTTGTATTCGATACCCTTTTCCCAAGCCAGTCTCAAACTGTCGAGCGCCAGGGAGAGTTTGAGCGAATCGGCCATAACAACCTGCCGCACGGAGTCCTCCAACTGTACCAGCAGAAGCGAGTCTTCCGGCATCTTGGGCTTGACGGAATCCGGCATCTCTATTCTCCGGTAGAACCCCGTGTTGTAACGGTGGGAGAGATAGTAGCGCTGGTCGTAGTCGGAGTAGAAGTGCGAATTGAGATTGACGGGAATGTCGTCGCTGCTGT
>JAEEGH010008861.1_pt1 | contig 23649 bp, 23 predicted proteins | sample 9134181 | NCBI WGS metagenome assembly JAEEGH01 (sample SAMN16246544, study PRJNA631951) | gut metagenome | biome: gut microbiome; feature: rumen; material: DP-attached | host: Bos | place: Iran: Karaj | collected 2018-10
TTCAATTCTCTTGGCGCTTGGCTGGGGAGAATACAAAACCCGCGGGGGAGGATGGGAGACATCTTCCCCCGCGGGACGGGGACAGGGTGAATTAATCTTCGTCTACGGTGTAGGGCTTGATCTTGCGAACCACGTCCAGGATGGTGCCGTCCCGGGCTTCCAGGATGGCAACAACCTTGTCTTCCCACTGCAGGTCGTCGGGACGGCCCACCAGGGAGTAGGCCTTTTCCTTCAGCTCTTCAATGGTGACGTGGGGGATGCCCGCGTTGTCCAGGCACTCGATGAGGTCGGGACGCAGGGGGTTCACGGCGATGCCGTAGTCGGTGACCAGCACGTCCACGCAGTCGCCGGGGGTGGTGACGGTGACGACGTGCTCACAGACGGTAGCCATTCTGCCGCGGGTTAGCGGGGTGACAATGATGCAGCACTTGGAGCCGGCAGCGGTGTCGGGATGGCCGCCGGGAGCGCCGCGGAGGACGCCGTCGGAGCCGGTCAGCACGTTGACGTTGAAGCCGGTGTCGATCTCCAGGGCGGCCAGAACCACGAAGTCCAGCTTGTTGACGAAGGCGCCCTTGTTGGCCGGGTTGGCGTACTGGGAGGCACTCATCTCAAAGTGGTTGGGGGTCTGGTTGATGGAGTTGACGGATTCCAGGTCGAAGTCCTGCACGTCGATGACCTTGCCGACCTTGCCCTTCTTCAGCATCTCCACCATGGGGCCGCAGATGCCGCCGATTGCCCAGCCCATCTTGATGCCCCGCTCGTCCATGTACTTTTCCAGGAAGAGGTTGGCCGCCAGGGAGGGGCCGCCCACGCCGGTCTGGAAGGAGAAGCCTTCCTTGAAGTAGGGCGTGGAGGCGATGACCTTGGCCACGTTCTCGGCCATCATCAGATCCCGGGGATTCTGGCTGATGCGGGCGGCGGCGGAGGCGATCTTCTTGGGGTCGCCGATGCAGTCCACGACCACCACGGCGTCCACGTCAATGGCTTCCACGGAGGCGGGCATGTTGGGAAAGTCCACCAGATCGTCGGTGACGACAATGACGTGATCGGCGTACTTGGCGTCGGTCATGGCGTAGCCCAGGGAGCCGCAGTTGGACTTGCCGCCGATGCCGCGGCAGTTGCCCACACAGTCGGAGGTGGGGGCGGCTACCACGGCGATGTCGATGTGGACCTCGCCGGCCTCAATGGCGCGGGGCCGTCCGCCGTGGGAGCGGATGATGGCGGGGGTCTTCAGCTTGCCGGCGGAAACCACGTCGCCGATCCGGTCACGGATGCCGGAGGTCTGGATGCCGACGACGATGCCCTTCTCGATGTAGTCGGCAATCACGTCGTGGGCGGAGCCCAGGGAGGTGGCGGCAACAGTGATATCCTTGATGCCCAGCTCCTCCACGGCAGCCTTGATGACCATGTTGGCCACGTAGTCGCCGTTGCGGAGGTGATGGTGGAAGGAGAAAGTGCAGCCGTCCTTGCAGCCGCACTGCCGCAGAGCGTCGGCGATGGTGGCGACGATCTTGGATTCCTGGGGCTTTTCATAACGGCGGGTCTTGGGGGCGGCCTTCTGGAGATACTTGCCGTCCATATAATTCTTACCCTGATAGACCTCCTTGCCGTTGGTCAGGAGGTAATCGGGAATGTCTCTGCCTACTGCGTTTTTCATACCAGATCCCCCTCATAGAGCCCGCAGGCGCGGGCCAGCTTCAGCGTCCGCTCCGCGCCGGGAATGAACGCGATGTCGATCATCTTGCCGTCCACAGTGAAGACGCCCACGCCGGCAGCGCTCTGCTCGCGGTAAGCGCGCACGATCTTCTCGGCCTGGGTGATTTCCTTCTCGGTGGGGGCGAAGAGCTCGTGGACCAGGCGGATCTGCTTGGGGTTGATAAGGCTCTTGCCGTCAAAGCCCATGGCCTTGTTCTGCAGGACCTCGGCCCGGTAGCCTTCCTCGTCGTTGAGGTTGGTGAAGACGGTGTCGAAGCACTGGACGCCGGCGGCACGGGCCGCGATCAGCATCTGGCCTCTGGCCACCATCATGTCCACGCCGTCGGGGGTGAACTTGGTCTGCATGCACTTGCGGAAGTCGCCGCCGGAGATGGCAACGCCGAACATCCGGTCGGAGGCGGAGCAGATCTCATAGGCGTTGAGGATGCCCTTGGGGCTCTCCAGCGCGGCCATGAGCAGGGTGCGGCCTTCCTCCACGCCGAACTCACGCTCGGCGGCGAGGACGTGCTCCTCCACGGTCTTGACGTCCTGGGCGCTCTCGCACTTGGCGATACGGATGCCGTCGGCGCCGCCGGCGACACAGACGCGGATGTCTTCTTTCCAGTGGGGGGTATCCAGGCCGTTAATACGGACGATGACTTCGGTATCGCCGTAGTCAATGGTCTTGAGGGCATGGTACAGGGAGAAACGGGCAGCATCCTTCTGGTTTTCTGCCACGGCGTCTTCCAGGTCCAGCATGATGGAGTCCACACCGTAGATGTAGGCGTCCTTGATCAGGCCGGGCTTCTGGGAGCTCATGAAGATCATGGTCCGGCGCAGGCGGAACCGCTCAGGCTTGGGTCTCGGGATCATACAATGACACCTCCCCAGGGAATATTCTCGGCCGAAGCGTCGTTGGCACGGAACACCGCGCACTCCACACGGGCCTTGATGGTGCAGTCCAGGGCGCCCTTGTCCACCACAGTGACCTTTGCGTCCTTGACTTCCAGCCGCTCCAGGGTCTCCAGAACGGTTTTTTTGATCTGACGGCCATACTGATTCATGACGCTGCTGGTGAGAGACAGCTCAATGCCGCCGTTGCCCGGCTCCAGCGTAACCATCAAATCGCTGGATTCCAGGGTGCCCGCCGTGGCGGGCTTCAGAATTTGCATCGAAAAACGCCTCCTTTATCAAATTCCGTACGAGCATTGTATCACAGGAAACCGGTTCTGACAAGGGCAATTTTGTTAATTTTTAATAATTTCGACAACGGAGGGAGGACAGGGGCAAAGCCGGGCAATATGGGATTGCATTTTTTGCAAAGTTTGGTATAATAACAGGAGTAAAAGGGGAGGTGTGCCTATGAAAACGGAACGCGCGCAGAAGGATGCCCCGGCGGAGGAGCGGAACAGACAGCGGATCGACCGGCTGGAGCGTCTGCGGCGGGTGCTGCTGGTGCTGGGCACCCTCATTCTGCTGGGGGGCTATGTCAGCTCCCTGCTGCCCGTGATGTACGCCTCGGCCCTGCCCCTGCTGGGAGTGGCCCTGGTGACGTACCGGATCAAGTACCTGGAAGAGAGCGGAAATCAGTGAGAATTGAAAATTGAAAGTTGAAAGTTTTTGCCGCTCGGATCGTGAACGAAAAAACGGCTGTTTTCAACGAATAACGATACCATTCGGTTGGGCGTAAAACGATATGTCCCCGGGCCGCTCCATTCCGGGTGTTTCCGTGCTTCCGGCGACCCGAGATCCGGCTGCCCTGCAGAATGGAATACAAGCATCCGGAAAATGCAAAATGAAGAGAAAAATGGAAATGATTTCTTTTTTCAGATCGTGATCTGGAAAACACATTCATTTTCAACTTTCAATTTTCAACTATCAACTCTCTTTCCCGCCGCACCACCTGGAAGAAAAGGACTAAATTTATGTCAGACTATCTGAATTCGACCCTCACCCCGGAGCAGCTTTCCACCGTTTCGGAGCTGGCCCTGGCCCATGTGGGGGACGCGGTGTTTGAGCTGCTGACCCGGACGGAGCTGATCTGCGCCGGGAGCCGCCAGCGGGTACACGACCTGCACGCCCAGACCGTGGCCCGGGTCACGGCCCCCGCCCAGGCGGCTTTTGTGGAGGCGGTTTTGCCCCATCTGAGCCCGGAGGAGACCGCCGTCTACAAGCGGGGCCGCAACGCCCACACCCACCCCGCCCCCAAATCCGCCACCCCCGGCCAGTACGCCCGGGCCACCGGCCTCGAAACGCTGTTCGGCTGGCTGTGGCTCACGGGGCAGAAAGCTCGCGTCAGCGAGCTGTACACACTTGGAAGAACGAAAAACGAAGAACGAAAAACAAAAAACTAAGGTGTCGCTTCGCGACGAATTGAATCTCATTTTTCAAATCGGAGATTTGAAAAATACCGAAGTTATTCTTTTTTACTTTTTCGTTTTTCATTTATGGAGTAAACTATGCCATTAGACGCCATATTCTTATCTGCTTTGACGAAAGAATTAAATGAAACCTTGCCGGGGGCGCGGATCGACAAGATCCAGCAGCCGGAGCGGGACACGGTGCTGCTGCAGCTCCGCAGTCCGGCGGCGGGGAACCGGAGGCTGCTGCTTTCGGCCTCCTCCAACCATCCCCGGCTCCACTACACCGAGGCCCACTGGGAGAACCCCGCCCAGCCGCCCATGTTCTGTATGCTCCTGCGGAAGCATCTGGCCGGGGGCCGGATCCTGTCCCTGCGGCAGCTGCCCCTGGAGCGGGCGGTGGAGCTCAGGGTGGAGAGCGCCGACGAGCTGGGCGAGCTCAGCGAAAAGCACCTGTACCTGGAGCTCATGGGCCGCAACTCCAATCTGATCCTCACCGGCCCCGACGGCCGGATCATCGACTGCCTGCGCCGGGTGGACTTTGAAATGTCCGAGAAGCGCCAGGTGCTGCCGGGCCTTTTCTACCGGGAGCCCCCCGCCCAGGGCAAGCTGGATTTCCGGGAGGAGACGGAAGCCGGACTGCGGCAGGCGCTGGAGGCGGTGGATCACCCCACAGCCCTGGATCGCTGGCTCATGGATCGCTATGCCGGCATCTCCCCGCTGATCGCCCGGGAGCTGGCCTGGCTCAGCACGGGCCGCACCGACCCGGATCTGCTGAGCCTGGACCGTCCGGCCCTGGCCCCGGCTCTGCTGCGGGAGCTGCTGGGCCTGGAGCGGGACTTTGCGCCCTGCTGCCTGTATCTGAACGGGGAGCGGAAGGACTACTCCTTCCGGCCCATCCGCCAATATGAGGGCTATATGGCCCAGGCCCCCTTCTCCGGCTTTTCGGCGCTGCTGGACGACTTCTACTCCGGCCGGGCCCTGGCGGAGCGGATGCGGGCCCGCACCCAGACCATGCACAAGACCCTGAGCAATCAGCTCTCCCGGGTGCGCCGGAAGCTGAGCAACCAGGAAAAGGAGCTGGAGGCCACCTACGACCGGGAGCGTCTGCGGCAGCTGGGGGACATTGTCAGCGCCAACCTCCACCGCATTGAGCGGGGCCAGGCCCGGCTGATCGCCCCGGATCTCTATGACCCGGAGATGCGGGAGATCGAGATCCCCCTGAACGTGACCCTCTCCCCCCAGCAGAACGCTGCCAAGTACTATAAGGACTACACCAAGGCCAAGCACGCGGAGAAATTCCTCACGGAACAGATCGCCCAGGGCCGGAGCGAGGAGAGCTATCTCTCCTCCGTGCTGGAGGCGCTGGAGCGGGCCGAGACGGAGGCTGACATCACAGACATCCGCACCGAGCTGATCGAGGGGGGCTATCTTCGCCCCACGGATCGGAAAAAGCAGATGAAGGCCCCGGCCTCCAAGCCCATGCAGTTCACCTCCTCCGACGGCATCCAGATCCTGGTGGGCCGGAACAACCGGCAAAACGACCTGCTCACCACGAAAATGGCCTACAAGACCGACCTGTGGCTCCACGTCCAGAAGGCCCACGGCAGCCACGTGATCATCGCCTGCGCCGGGGCCCCCGTGCCGGATCAGACCGTCACCGAGGCCGCAGAGCTGGCCGCCTGGTACTCCCAGGCCCGCCAGGGCCACAACGTCCCCGTGGATCTCTGCCCGGTGCGCCAGGTGAAAAAGCCCGCCGGGGCCAAGCCCGGCATGGTGGTCTACGAGAACTACCGCACGGTGTATGTGACGCCGAAAGAACCCAATCTGTAGGGACAAGCATTGCTTGTCCGCCTTTCCCCGTCTGCAACAGACGAAAACATATCAGAAGGAGGTACTTCCCATGTCAGAGTTCACTCCCATTTCAGAATTGACCCTCGCCATCCCCGGTGCGGGACGGCGGACGCTTTTGGCCGCCCTGCCCGGCGACCTGTGCTGCCCGGAGAACCTGCGGCTCTGTGTCCTGGACGCCACCCGTCTGGACGCTCCCGCCCAGATCGCCCTGCTGGACGAGCTGGCCGCCCAGCCCGGGCTGGAGATCCTCTTTGCCCTGAACAAGGCCGACCGTCCCGGCACCCTCCGGACCGCTGTGAACAGCACCCGGGCCCTCCTGCGGGAGCGGGGCTTTGCCCAGCCCAGGATCTGGCCGATCTGCGCCGGCGCGGCCCGGCTCTTCGGCCTGTCCCCGGCGGATCGGGATCTGCCTCCCAAGAAGATCGTTGCCCAGGCGGAGTATTTCCAGCGCTTCGCCCCGGGGGAGAACAGCCTCTCCGCCCTGGCCGTCACCGACACCGAGGGCGTCTGCCTGCTGGACGGCCGCCAGGTCCCCCCGGAGCAGCTGCATCTGGCCCTGATCAACACCGGCGTCCCGGCCCTGGAAGCGGCGCTGCGCGCCGCCGGGAGAATGCAGAGTGCAGAATGCAAAATGCAAAATGCAGAATGCATAATGCAAAGTGAAAATGTAGAGGCGCACAGTGTGCGCCCGCCTGAGGCAGAGGCTTCCCAGAACTGTCATTCTGAGCAAAGCGAAGAATCCGTACCCCCCGCGGCTGCGTCGGACGAAGGAACGGATCCTTCGACTCCGCTTTGCTCCGCTCAGGATGACACGCCTGAGGTTCCTGCTCCCGAGACGGCCACCCCCGCACCCTCGGATCCTCTGGAGGACAAGATCGACGCCATGCTGGACGCGCTGGACGAGGGGGAGGCGCCCCCTGCGGAGCCGGAGCCCGATCTGGCCCCCCTGCTGGCCATGTTGGACAAGGCCGACTGCGCCGCCCTGCTGGAAATGGCCAAGAGCATTCAGACCGGCGACGATCCCGCGGCCTACCGCGAGCAGGCGCTGGACGCCATCCACGCGGCCTACCGGGCCCGGGAGCTCCAGGAGCTGGAGGCGCTGACGGACGACGTGGACACAATGGATCTCCCGGCGCTGCGGGCTGTGGCGGAGCGGATCAACACCGGCGCCTACACCGTCCAGACGCGGACGCCCTTTGCCCAGCGGGTCAACGCCCGGATGGACGCCCTGCTGAGCGAGGCCCTGGAGGACATCTGCGCCGGCGTGGAGGAGGCGGACGCCCAGACCCTGGCCCAGATCCGCCAGAGCGTGGATCGGACGGACTGCGCCGAGGTTCTGAAAACAGACTGCTACCGGCGGATCGAGGAGCGGCAGGATCAGCTGGATCTGGAGAATCTGGAGCGGATCACCGCTGGCGCGGAGACCATGACGGAGAAGGAGCTCCGCTCTGTGGCCGTCACCCTGGAGGCCAACAACTGGAATCCCAAGTATGTGACGGCGTACCGCCACAAGATCGCCCTGTGCCGGGAGAAGGTGGTGTTCCAGTCCCTGGAGCAGGAGCTGACGGAGCTGAACGACATGGAGCGCCGGGAGATCCTGGCCCTGCGGGAGCAGATCACCGGCAAGGAGCTGGCGCCCCGCTTCACGGCCGCGCCCCTGGCGGAGATCGACGAGAAGCTCTACCGGATGGATATGCTGCGGCTCATGGCCCTGAACAACGACTTTGACCTGCTGGACTTCGAGGGTCTGGATTCTCTGCGGGCCCAGGTGGGCCGGGGGGATTTCAGCGACCGGGCCAGAACGGAATACCTGGGCCGCCTGCGGGAGCGGGAAGAGGCCCTGGTGGTGGAGAACACCGACGCCCGGGCCCAGCTTGCCCGCCAGCTCATCGGCCAGAATAAGCTCCGCATGGCGGACTTCTGCTTCGCCAGCCGGAGCGAGGAATATCAGAAGCGGCTGGACGCCTATTGGGGCGGCAGCGGCATGGAACAGCCCAGGGATATCCCGGTCTTCCTGTTTGACAACGGCAGCGATTACGCCCTTTCCGGCGAACGCTTTTACTACAAGGTGGGCAAGGAGCTGGCCTTCCTGCCCGTGAAGGAAATTGAGCGCTTCCAGACCATGAAGCAGCACATGAGCCTGAATCTGCAGGTGGTCCGCAAGGACAACAGCTATCTGCTGACCACCGCCAAGATCAGCCGAAGCGGCGCGGAGCGCACCCTGGATTTCCTCAATGAGTGTGTGCGCCGCTGGAACGATCCGGAGCTGGTGGGCGCCCGCTCCGCCAGCCCCATCCGCACCCGCCGCTTTGACACCGCGGAGTTCGCCGCTCCCGTGGAGCGCCGGCTGCCGGACGCCGCGCTTGCGCTGGAGCTCTTCCGCCGCCGCTATGACGGCGAGCACCTGCGCGAGGGCACGCTGTTCCGTGCCGGAGACGACTGGGAGCAGCGCACGGCCCGCCTGCTGGCGACCTTCGGCCTGCCGGAGAACACGCCGCTGATCTGGTTTGACACCTCCGGCCTGCTTGGTTCCATCCGCGACGGCGTGGCCGTCGGGCCGCGGGCCATCTATTGGAAGGACAGCAAGCTTCCCGTGCAGGTGATCCCGGTGGCAGAGATCTATGCCATGGAACGAAACGGAAAACAGTTGACCGTGACGATGCTGAGCGGGCAGAAGCTCTATCCGGAGATGCCGGCTGTCATGGTCCCGCTGGTGGAGGATTACGTCCGGGCCATCCAACTGGGACTCTATCTGCACCGGGAGGAACGCGCATGAGAAAAGCCCGCACCGGCGCTTCCAAAACAGAGAAGCCCCGCCGCAGCGCGCCAAAGGCGGAGAAGCCCCAGCGCAGCTCCGCCGGGGAGGAAAAACGCAGGCTTCCGCGCTGGCGGCTGATCCTGACGCTGCTGTCCTTGCTGGGCTTTTGCGTATTCTTTGCCCCGGTCTTCGGCGGGATCCTGAACGTCGCGAACCTGGCCGCCATGACGGGCTTCCTGCTGCTGGCTGCCGTCTTTCGATTTTGGCCGGGCTTTCTGCGGCTGCTGCGCTGGCTCTGGGCCAGACGCTGGGGAAAGCTCCTGCTGGTGACGGTGGGGGTGGGAAGCTCCGCCCTGCTGCTCACGGTGCTGGTGCTGTTTTGCCTGGTGGCCTCCAAGCTCCGGGCCGAGCCCCAGGCGGGCTGCCCCACGCTGATCGTGCTGGGCTGCCAGGTGCGCGGGCAGACGCCCTCCCTGCTGCTTAGCTACCGGATCCAGGCGGCTGCGGACTACCTGGCGGCCAATCCTTCCGCTGTGGCCGTTCTGTCCGGCGGCAGGGGAGACGGGGAGGATATCTCCGAGGCGGAATGTATGCTTCGCTCCCTCACTGCAAAGGGAATCGACCCCGGCCGCCTCTATCTGGAGGACCGATCCTCCAGCACCCAGGAGAATCTCAGCTTTTCAAAGGCCTTGATGGAGCGGGAGGGCCTGAGCGGCCCCGTGGTGGTGGTCAGCAATGATTTCCACATCTACCGCGCCCTGCGGATGGCGGAGGATATCGGCCTGGAGGCCCAGGGCCTGGCGGCCAAGTCCAAATACCGCTTCAGCACCCCCACCTATATGCTGCGGGAGGCCCTGGCGCTGGTGGCCTATACCTTGACAAAATAACGGATCGGAAAGGATCGAAAATATGGAAGAACAGGAACAGAGAAAGATAGAAAAGCCCCGCCGGCTGGCGTGGTTCGATCCGGCAGGGAAGTCCCGCGGGGTCCGCTTTCGTCTGGGCTGTTTGACGGGCTTTGTCCTTCTTATCGCCGGGATCTGCCTGGGCCTGATGAATCTCTGGTTCGGCACAGGCCGCTACGGAAAGGAACTGTTCAACTTCTACTTTACCCAGCCGGGTCTGGTGCTCTGGAACGTGCTGCCCTTTGTGCTGCTCATCTTCCTGCTCTGGGCGCTGACGAACCGCGCCTGGGTGGCGTTTCTGGCCACCGGAAGCTTTACGCTGATCTACTCCTGGGCGGAGTATTGGAAGCTTCTGGCCCGCAGCGACCCCATTGTGGCGGAGGATCTGACGGTCATTTCCGAGGGCGTCACCATGGGCGCCCGTTATATCGAAGTCACCGGGTCGATCATCCTTTCGGCGGTGCTGGTGCTGCTGGCGACCCTGCTGTTTTTCTTCTTTTTCCGGGGTCGGCTTCCCAGACTGCCGTTCCGCCTGGGGCTTGCGGCGCTGCTGATCGCGGCTGCCGGGCTGCTCTACGGGAACGTGTACCTGGACAACGAGCGCTATGAGTCCTATGCCTGCTGGGAACCGCTCAACGTCTGGATCGACAGCAATCAGTTTATCTCCCGGGGCTGTATGTACCCCTTCCTGAATTCCATCCAAAAGGCTGTGCCGTCCCCGCCCAGAGCCTATTCCGAGGCGGCTGCGGTCTACCTGCTGGAGGAGTATGAGACGGATCCCATCCCCCAGGACAGAAAGGTCAACGTCATCGTGATCATGGGCGAGGCCTTCACCGATTTCAGCCAATACACCGACATGATCACCGGGGTGGATCCCTATGCCGACTACCATGCCGTCCGGGATCAGAGCATCCACGGGACGCTGGTGTCCAACGTGTTTGCCGGGGGCACCTTCAACACGGAGCGATGCGCCCTCACCGGCTTCCCCTTCCTCACCGACTTCCGCCGGGCAAGCTGGAGCTATGCCCGCTATTTCGCCGACCAGGGCTATGCGCTCAACGGCTCCCACCCCGGCTATGAGTCCTTCTATAACCGGAATAGCGTCAACGCCAATCTGGGGATCGAGCAGTATTATTTCTATGAGAACCACTACGACGAGATCTGCGACGACAGGATCACCCCGGACGCGATCCTGTTCCCGGAGATCCTGCGGCTGTGCCGGGAGGATCTGAAGCAGAAGGACTACGTCTTCTCCTTTAACGTGACCTACCAGAACCACGGCCCCTATGCCACCGACACGGTGTATTTCAGCGAGGTCTATGTGCCGCCCCAGGGACTGGACGGGGAGACCTACACCATCGTCAACAACTATCTCAGCGGGATCGCGGACACCGGAGCCCAGCTCCGGGCGCTGACCGACGAGCTGAACGCGGACGACACGCCCTGGGTGCTGGTCTTCTTCGGGGATCATAAGCCCTGGCTGGGGGATCAGAACATCGGCTATGAGGCCCTGGGCATCGACATGACCGACGGCAGCATCGAGAGCATTCATAACTACCGGGATACGGAGTATCTGATCTGGGCCAACGGCGCGGCCAAGGCAAAGCTCGGCGCGGACTTCTGCGGGGAGGGCCCCGCCATCAGCCCCTGCTATCTGATGAACCGGCTCTTTGACGCCTGCGGCTGGGAAGGGCCGTCCTTCCTGAAGTTCAGCCGGCAGACGGAGCAGCTTCTGCCCGTGATTTGCCTGGGCGACTACTATATTGTGGACGATCGCTTCCTCTACTTTGACGCCCTGCCCAACGTGCTGCAAAACGCGGCCATGCGGATGCACTACGTGAGCTATTTTCTCACGCAAAACGGCGGCGTGCTGCCTGCCGCGAAGACAAAATAAACAACGCAGGAAACAAAGAACGACCCGCTTTCCGAATCAGGAAAGCGGGTCGTTCATGCTGCCCGGATTATTGGGCGGCTTCCGTGGTGGTAACCACGCCGGTGTCGTTGCTCTGGGTGGCGGTCGAGGCGTTTGTCTTGACGGAGCTGACCAGCATAACGGTCAGCAGGCTCAGAAGCACGAAAGCCAGACCGACAACTCTGGTGGCCTTTTCCAGCTTGGCTTCCAGGGTCTTGCTGCCGCCCTTGGACATGAAGGAGTCGGAAGCACCGGCGATCGCACCGGACAGACCGGCAGTCTTGCTGGACTGGAACATGATCATAACGATGAGGATCGCGGCGCAGATCAGATCCAGCACCAAAGCGATAGTCTTGAGAGTTTCCATATTCAAACCTCCAAATGCAGTACTTCTCATTCAAAGCGAAGATTATATTACCATGCAACAGCGGAAAAAGCAAGGATTTTTTTCGTTTTTCAAATGATTTTTGAAAAACACCGCAGTTTTTCGTCCTTTGTTCTACGTTTTACGTTTATTGAATTAGCCGTTGCCCTTGCCGGCCCAGTTGCCGGTGGCGGCTGCGGTGAGGTAGGCGTTGATAAAGCCGTCGATGTTGCCGTCCATCACCGCGTTGATGTTGGTGTTCTCAAAGCCGGTGCGGGCGTCCTTGGCCAGGGTGTAGGGCATGAAGACGTAGTTGCGGATCTGGGAGCCCCATTCGATCTTCTGCTGCACGCCCTTGATGTCGGAGATCTTGTCGTAGTGCTCCCGCTCTTTGATCTCCACCAGCTTGGATTTCAGCATCCGCATACAGGTCTCCCGGTTCTGGAACTGGGAGCGCTCCTGCTGGCAGGCCACCACGATGCCCGTGGGCTTGTGGATCAGCCGGACGGCGGAGGAGGTCTTGTTGATGTGCTGGCCGCCTGCGCCGGAGGAGCGGTAGACCTGCATTTCGATGTCCTCGGGCCGGATCTCCACGTCCACGTCGTCGGTGATCTCGGGGATCACCTCCACGGCGGAGAAGGAGGTGTGGCGGCGGGCGTTGGCGTCAAAGGGGGAGATCCGCACCAGGCGGTGGACGCCGTGCTCGGATTTCAGGAAGCCGTAGGCGTTGGGGCCCTCCACCAAAATGTCGGCGGATTTCAGCCCGGCCTCGTCGCCCTCAATATAGTCCAGGATCTTGTAGGTAAAGCCGTGGCGCTCCGCCCAGCGGGTGTACATCCGGTAGAGCATCTGGCACCAGTCCTGGGCCTCGGTGCCGCCTGCGCCTGCGTGGAAGCTCATCAGAGCGTTGTTGCCGTCGTAGGCCCCGGTGAGCAGGGTCTCCAGCCGGGCGTCCTCCATCTCGGCCTCCAGCTGGGCAAAGCCGGTGGTCAGCTCCTCCAGCATGGATTCGTCGTTTTCCTCCAGGGCCATCTCGCAGATGGTATAGAGATCCTCCCACTGGGTCTGCATTTTGGCAAAGTGGGTACACTTGCCCTCCAGCTGCTTGGTCTTCACCATGATCTTCTGGGACTTCTCGGGGTCATCCCAGAAGCCGGGGGCCTCCGCCATGGCGTGGAGCCGTTCCAGCTCCTCGTTGGCTCCGTCGATGTTCAGCGAGGCCCGCAGCTCGCCCAGCTTGGGCTCCAGGTCGTTCAGCTTGACCTTGTATTCTTCAAATTCGATCATCGTAATCATTCTCCGTGTTAAAATTTCCCATATATTATAAGGGATGGAAGGCGGTTTGTAAAGAGAAAAAATTTCCTCTTGACAAGCGCTGCTCGGTGTGTTATAACTGTATCACAACAGCTAATACAGTTGATACGGTTCATACAGAAAGGAGCGTGGTTGCTTGATCAGTCTGAATTATCGGGATCCCCGGCCCATCTATGAGCAGCTGGAGGAAAAGCTCCGGCGGCTGATCCTTTCCGGGGCCATCGGCGAGGGTGAGAAGCTGCCCTCGGTTCGGGAGCTGGCCAGCCAGCTTGCCATCAACCCCAACACCATCCAGCGATCCTACCGGGAGCTGGAGCAAAAGGGCTTCATCTATTCCGTCCCCGGCAAGGGCTCCTTTGCCGGGAAGCTCTCCGGGGTGGACGAAGGCCGCCGCCGGGAGCTGCGGGAAAAGCTGCTGGCCATCTGGACAGAGCTGCTGCAGCTCGGGGAGGACCCCGAGGAGCTGCGGACGCTGCTGACCGACAACGCGGCGTGTGGCGCACACTGTGCGCCGCTGCAGGCAGCCGTAGGGGCCGGCGTCCCCGACGGCCCGAACTTTCCGAATCCTGATACCCGCGGGGCGTCGAGGACGCCGCCCCCTACGAGTCCTAACGAAGGAGGTACACCCTCATGATTGAAGTACGCAATCTGCGGAAGACCTTTGACGGCTTTGTGGCGCTGGACGATCTGAATATGACAGTCCCGGAGGGGGCGGTCTACGGCCTGGTGGGGCCCAACGGCGCAGGCAAATCCACGGTGATCCGTCACGTCACCGGCATCTTCCGGCCCGACAGCGGCACCGTCACCGTGGGGGGCCAGCCGGTCTACGAGAACCCCGCTGTGAAATCCGGCATCGCCTATATCCCCGACGACGTGTTCTATTTTCCCTCCGCCAATCTGACGGACATGGCAAAGTTCTACAAGGGCACCTACGAGAGCTTTGATATGGCCCTGTGCGAGGAGCTCCGCAAGAGCTTCAACCTGGATCCCAAGACCCAGCTTCGCCGCTTCTCCAAGGGTATGCAGAAGCAGGCGGCCTTCCTGCTGGCCATCGCCTGCCGGCCCAAGGTCCTGGTGCTGGACGAGCCCGTGGACGGCCTGGATCCGGTGATGCGCCGCCAGGTCTGGAGCCTGATGCTCCAGGACGTGGCCCAGCGGGGGGTCACGGTGCTGGTGAGCTCCCACAACCTGCGGGAGCTGGAGGACGTGTGCGACCATGTGGGCATTCTCCACAAGGGCAAGATGCTCCTGGAGCGAACCCTGGACGAGCTCCAGGACAACGTGGTCAAGGCCCAGATCGTCTTCCGGGAGGGCAGCGACCTGCCGGCAAGCCTCCAGGTGCTCCACCGCTCCCACGTGGGCAGGGTGGAGACCGTCATCATCCGGGGCAGCCAGGAGCGGGTCAGCACCGCTCTGAGCGCCATCAACCCGATCTTCTTCGACCTGGTTCCTCTGACGCTGGAGGAGGTCTTCGTCTATGAGCTGGGAGGTGTGGACTATGAAGTCAAAAACGTCGTTCTTTGATTGGAACCTGCTGAAAAAGAATATCACCCGCTTCGCCCCGGCCTGGGGGATCCTCCTGGTGATGCTGCTGCTGGCCTTCCCCGTCAGCGCCCTGCGGGAGGTGAAGGAGTATTGGGACGTGCAGAGATATTTGAGTACGCTGCGTGAGGCCGGCCCCTTGATCAGCGCTTTCTCCGCGCTCCTCTTCGCGTCCATCCTGTTCCGGTATCTGCACAATGCCAGGGCTGCTTATATGATGCACGCCTTCCCCATGACCCGCACCTGCCTGTTTGTGACCAACCTGGTCTCCGGCCTGCTGTTCTTCCTGGCTCCCGTGCTGGTGACTGCCCTGGCCAACCAGATCGTCTTTCTTGTGAACGGGGTATCCGCATTGAACCTGGGATGGGTCGGGAGATGGTGCTTGGAGTACCTGTTCTTCTATGGCCTGGCTGTGTTCTGTATGTTCCTCTCGGGCAGTCAGTTTATCTCCGGTTTGTCCTATGCGGCACTGAATTTCGTCTGCCTGCTGATCCCCCTGGTATTTTTTGCGCTGGCGCGGTGGTTCGTCTACGGCCTGAACAGCTCCACGCCGGATTGGCTGATGTACCTGAGCCCCCTGGTGACGATGATTGCGGACGAATATACGATCGTCCCGTTGGGGATCTACGCCGGGATCGGCGTGGTGCTGATGGGCCTGGCCTGGCTGTTCTATCAGAAGCGCCACGTGGAGCGGGCAGGGGACGCCATGGTCTTCCCCTGGGCCGAGCAGCTGTTCCGCCTGGTGTTTACCTTCTGCGTGGGCCTCTACCTGGGCATGGGCTTCGCGTCCATTCACGCCGACTATTTCCTGCCCATCAGTATGATCGGCCTGTTCATCGGCTGGTTCGGCGCCACCATGGTGCTGCGGCGGACGGCAAAGGTGTTCAAGGACAAAAAAACCTGGATGGGCTACGGGCTCTTTGTGCTGGCCCTGCTTCTGACGGTAGGCGCCATGCGGTATGACGTCCTGGGCTGGCAGCGCCGGCTCCCCGACGCGGACGAGGTCGTGTCTGTGAAGATCTGGAGCTATGACCCTTACGGAGAAGGCTATACAGATAACGCGCTGTACTCGGATCTCATCGTCCTTACGGAACCGGATCAGATCGAAAGCGTCCGTCAGCTCCACAGCGGCTTCCTGGCGAAGCGAGATAATCGTATCGGTGAGGGAAATATGTTATACGATGGGATGCTGGATGAATTCCACATCGAATACCAGTTGGCGGACGGCACGACCCTGCATCGCTGCTATGGGCAAGTTACCGAAGTTGACTTTGAAAGGATCGATCAACTCTACACGGACGGCAGAGTTGCCGGGCCCTGGTACGAGGAGCGGCTCCCCAAGCAGATCGACTTTGGATGGATCGACATATACAATGGGTATGACTACGAAAACACCAAGTATTCCTGCTTCGACGGGAACGCCCTCCGGGCGGCCCTGGTGGCTGACGCCGCGGCCGGAAGACTCCCCGTTCAAACCTATTATATCAGATTTGGGTACGAATCCAAATACGACGACGTAGAAATGCTGACCCTGATGATTAACAGCTCCGGAAGCGATATGACGAGCCTCAGAATCCCCACCACCGCCACGGAGACCCTCAAGCTCTTCGATCTGCCCGAGGAGTAAGGTGTCATTCTGAGCGCAGCGAAGAATCCGTCCCCCGCCCCCCGGATTCCGACAGCAATTTTTCACTTCTTTACGTATAATAAGCGCGCATGGTGTTCCATGCGCGCTTATTATACATAAGGGAGTGTTTTTCCAATGCAATACACAAGCCTCTTGCAGGACAAGCGGCTGACCATTCTGCTCTCGGGGGAGATCGACCACCACTCCGCCCGGCAGACCATGGAGGCCGTCACGTCCAAGATCGACGTCTACCTGCCCCGCTGCTGCGTGCTGGACTTCGCCGCCGTGACGTTTATGGATTCCAGCGGCATCGCCATCGTGATCCATACCCTCCGGGCCATGGAGGAGCTGGGGGGCGAGGTCTGGCTGGCCAATATCCCGCCCCAGCCCATGAAGGTGCTCCGGGCCGCCGGGATCGAAAAGCTGGTGCGCCTGGGCGCGGAAAGGAGCCCGGCATGAAGCAGGAAAACGAAGCCGTCGTCCAATTCCCGTCCCTGTCCGCCAACGAGGCCCTGGCCCGGCAGATCACCGCGGCCTTTGCCGCCCAGATGGATCCCACCCTGGACGAGCTGGGGGACGTGAAGACCGCCGTCTCCGAGGCGGTCACCAACGCCATCGTCCACGCCTACCCGGACCGGATCGGCCCCGTGACCCTCCGGCTCCGCCGCCTGCCGGAAAACGTGTTGGAGATCACTGTCCGGGATAAGGGCTGCGGCATCCCGGATATTGCCAAGGCCCGGGAGCCCATGTTCACCACCGGCGGCGCGGAGCGCTCCGGCATGGGCTTCACCATCATGGAGAGCTTCATGAACAGCTTCGCCCTCCGCTCCGCCCCCGGCAGAGGCACCACCGTCCGGATGCGAAGAAAGCTCACAGGCCGCGGGAATGCTGAGTGAGAATGCAAAATGCAAAGTGCAAAATGCAAAATGAAACGCCCGTAGGGAGCGATGCCCACATCGCTCCTGTCATTGCCGCAGGCAATGACGCCGCCGTTCCGGCGGCGGAGGCATCAGGGGATGCCTCCCTACGGACGCTCTCGGCAGACACCACCAGCCTGATCGTCCGCTCCCAGGCGGGGGACAAGGCTGCCACGGAGCAGCTTTTGGAGGAGAACACCGGGCTGATCCGGGCGGTTGCCCGGCGCTATTGGGGCCGGGGGGTGGAGCCGGACGACCTCTTTCAGCTGGGCAGCATGGGCTTTCTGAAGGCCGTGGCGGGCTTCGACACGGCCTTCGGCACCCGCTTTTCCACCTACGCCGTGCCCAAGATCGCCGGGGAGATCCGCCGCTTCCTCCGGGACGACGGGACGGTCAAGGTCAGCCGGACCCTCAAGGAGCGGGCTGTGGCCATCCGCCAGGCCAGGGATCGGCTGGGAAAGGCCCTGGGCCGGGAGCCGGTTCTGTCGGAGCTGGCGGAGGCTCTGGATCTGAGCGTGGAGGAGATTGCCGAGGCGGAAACCGCCGCCGATCCCGTGTCCTCCATCCAGCAGCCGGCGGGGGAGGACGGGTTGACCCTGGAGGCCGTCCTCTCCGACAGTCCTATGGAGGAGCAGCTGGTGGAGCGTCTGGCCCTGCGGCAGGCCCTGGACAGCCTCCCGGCGCGGGAAGCGAAGGTTCTGTCCCTGCGCTATTATCATGCGCTGACCCAGGATCAGACGGCCAAGCTCATCGGCGTCTCCCAGGTGCAGGTGAGCCGGATCGAAAAGCGGGCGCTGTTGCAGTTACGGGAATTGCTGGCGTAAAAAAGTAATAGGTAATAAGTAATAGGTAATAAGTGTCACGTTCGGCACCTATTACCTATTACTTATCACTTAGTTCGGGCTTACACATTAAATAAGAAGTTCACAATGTCTCCGTCCTGCATGACGTACTCCTTGCCCTCCAGGCGGAAGAGACCCTTGGCCTTGGCGTTGGCCATGGTGCCGCAGGCCTTCAGATCCTCGAAGGCCACCACCTCGGCGCGGATGAAGCCCCGCTCAATGTCGGAGTGGATCTTGCCGGCGGCCCGGGGGGCCTTGGTGCCCCGGGTGATGGTCCAGGCGTGGACGTCGTCGGGGCCGGCGGTGAGGAAGGAGATATAGCCCAGCAGCTCGTAGGAGGTCTTGATCAGCCGATCCAGGCCCCGCTCCGTGAGCCCTAACTCCTCCATGAACATCTGTGCGTCCTCGGGCTCCATGTCCATGATGTCCTCCTCGAACTTGGCGGCCACGGGCAGCACCGCGGCCCCCTGCTCGGCGGCCAGGGCGGAGAGGGCCTGGAACTGGGTGTTGTTCCGATAGTCGGCCATGCCGTCCTCGTCCAGGTTGGCCGCGTAGATCACGGGCTTGGTGGAGAGCAGGCCGCCGTCCTGGAGCATTTCCGCGTCCTCGTCGGTGAAGGTGAAGCTCCGGGCGGGCTTGCCCTCGGAGAGGTGGGCCAGCAGGGCCTCGCAGGTGTCGGCCTCGTGCTTGTATTTCTTGTCGCCGCCCTTGAGGTTCTTCTTGGCCTTCTCCAGGCGGCGCTCCACCACGTCGATGTCCGCCAGGATCAGCTCCAGCTCCAGGGTCTCGGCGTCGGAGCGGGCGTCGGCGGGCTCGGGGAAGAGGTTGTCGTTGTCAAAGCAGCGGACCACGTGCACCAGCGCGTCGGTCTGCCGGATGTTCTGCAGCACGGCGTTGCCCCGGCCCTGGCCCTTGCTGACGCCGGCCACGTCCACGAAGTCGATGCTGGCAGGGGAGTACTTCTTGGGCTTGTAGTATTCTGCCAGCCAGTCCAGCCGCTCGTCGGGCACCTTGGCCTGGCCGATGTTGGCCTTGGTGGAGGCTCCGTAGCCGCCGGTCTCCGCCTTGGAGCCGGTCAGCGCGTTATAAAGCGTCGTCTTGCCCACGCCGGGCAGACCCACGATACCTAATTTCATATATCCTCACTTCTCCTTGCTTTTTCAGGGTTTTTTATAGTTTCGTTCGGTGAATCGCACCAATTCCGCACCAATTTGGTTTGTTAGTGGTGTTTTCGCACCGATCATTGTTTTCTTCCGCACCAATCATTGGTGCGTCATGCCAGGACGACAGCCCCAGCCTCAAACTGGTGGACAGCCTGCCAAAGGGAATCATCTGTGACGTGAACATAGCGATCCATGGTTGTAGAAAGATTTGCGTGACCGAGAAGCTTCTGAAGCGTTTTGGGCGGAACTCCACACTCGATTGCTCTGGTTGCATAGGTGTGACGCAGCGCGTGCATACAGAAGTGAGCGATCCCAGCTTTATCGCAGAGCTTGTAAAGGTGGGTGTCATAGGAACTATTTTTGTTTGGATTTCCGGTTCTGCGATTGACAAAAACCAAGTCCTTCATTTGCAACAGATACTTCCGCCCGTTTCTGCTGTCAGAATATTCCAGCGCTGTGCTGCGCAAACTTGCGGATTCCTTGCGGGTCTCTCGATTCTCATACAACTCCAGAAGCAAATCATAAGCCGTCTGCGTTAATGGAATGGTACGGTAACCGCTTCTGGTTTTCGGAGGACCAATAACCTCTCCGGTTCGCAGACCGGTTTCCAGAATCAGCCGATATACTTCGTAATTCTGAGAAGAAACGGCAACCTGGAGGAATTTTTTTCTGTTCGTCCACAGAGAGGTAATGAATGTCCTTAGGGTCGCACATGGGCTTGTTAAAACGCACGCCGTCCATTGGGTGACGGTCAATAAGCCCGTTCAACCTGGCTGACTTGAACATTGTCCCCAGCGTGATGTAGGTCTGCTTGATTGTGGAGACCTGATACGCAGTTTCCATATTCTGAAATACTGCTTGACAGTGAAGGGGTTTAACATCACGAAGTCTCAGGTGCCCGATGATTGATTTTGCGTTCTGCTTGTAGCGTTCGCAATAATTCCGAATGGTATTTGCCGCCAACTGATTGACAATGTGGTCAAGCCAGTATTGGTGCCATTCGTCTACCGTGCAGTTTCCATCCAGAATTTTGCCATCCGGTGTAATAACGACTTCTTTGCTTCCGCTGCGTAGAAGATTGTCCTCGTAACGCTCATTTTCCAACCACTGCTTTGCATCTGAAAGCAGATTGAAATGTTTTTCTACACGTTTGCCAAACCCGTTCAAGTATCTGGCAGAGTACATACCATCCTTTCGCTGACAGATCCCCTTCGGGAGTGCCTTTCCTGTTTTGCTTTTGCCCATTGCGGCTCCTTTCTTTCCGGTTGGGAAGAAGGCGCCGGATACAACAAGGGTATTGTATCACATAATTCCTCCTTCCGCAACCGGAATGTTGTATTCTCAGAGGTAAGTTTGCTCAGAAATGAACTTTTCGAAGGCTTCTCGCTTAATGAGCCGCTTTTTTCCGACATAGAGAGCAAAAGGACACTTTGGGAGGCGGTGCAGTCCAATCAACGTGTTTTCCCCGATTCCGCTGTAAGCAGCAGCCTCCTTAATGGTTAGGGTCAGCTTTTCGGAGAGTCGGACATTCGGAACCGGTGAACAATGCTCCGATGTAGAAATTGTTGGAGTGGTAAGTGAACAGGAACCAGATTCTTTTTGCATGATAGTGTGCACTCCTCCTTTCTGGAAACAACGCAATTTATCTGTACATCCGTACATCTGTACGCAGCGAATGGTACGCTGGTACGGATGTACGGATCATTTGATTTGTTTTTCTTTTTCAGCCCGGTACGAGGTGGTATGATTGAAATTAAGTATTGATTTTCAAGGAGATATCCTGTATAATTGTTTTGCGAATCCATGAAAGGAGCGTAAACCAATGATTAACAACTCTATCGTTGGCTAACTGAATAGAGGCGCAGAGCATGATGGAGGGGTATACCCCTCTGAATTAGTGCGCCGTTTTTGAGTAACTTTCGGATAGTGGGAACCGCAGGACGCAGCCACGACGGGAGCTGCTTCGCTGCGGTATTTTTGCGCCAATTTTCAGCAGTCGACGCCATACAGGAACGATCCCATATCAAATATTCATGTTCAAGGAGAAAACCTAATTATGATAATGAAACTGGAACCGATCAATGATAATAACAGAGAAGCCGTTCTGGCTCTTTCCGTGCGGGAGGATCAGCCCTTCGTCGCCCCGAACGATTATTCATTAAGCGAGGCAGATGAGGCCAATGCCAAGGCGCCCGGCACGGCGAGGCCATTTGCGATCTATGCGGGTGAAAAGATTGTCGGCTTCTGTATGCTCGCCTTGGACCCCGAGGATGAGAATCCCGTCGACAGATACTGTCTCTGGCGTTTTATGATTGACAAAAACGAACAGGGCAAGGGCTACGGTCAGGCGGCACTTCATGAGGTCATCGAGTATTTCAAAGAGAATGGTGTGGACACGATCTATCTGTCGACTGCACCTGAGAACGAGATTGGATTGCACGTGTACCATAAGGCGGGCTTTAAGGAAACAGGCGAGATGGAAGATGGAGAAGCTATTTTTGTTTTGAAACTCTAAATTCAGATTTATCTGAATCTGCGCGGGCGCGAGATGCTTTTCGGCTCATTTCCCCGGAATTTCAGAAAAGATTGGACACCACCCATAAACCCCGAAAATGACAGTTTATGGGTGACCAACCACCCCACAGTTAGGAGATGATATTATGGATAAAAAAACTACAATAGAAAACTATATAAACATAGCATGTGATAAGGCAGGCTTCAACGGAGCATGGCTTTTCGCTGAGAATGGCGAGATCGTGTCGAAGGGAGCGAGAGGTTATTGCGACCCTGAAGACAGCAAGCCTGTCACAGAAGACACGGTCTTCATGCTTGCGTCAGTTACAAAGCAGTTCACTGCGACAGCTGTCATGCTGGCCGTAAGAGACGGCCTTATAAGCCTTGACGATGACATCATTAAATATTTCCCCGAGATCCCATATGAGGGGGTGACGATCAGACATCTTTTGTCGCACACGAGCGGCATCCCCGACTATTTTGACGACTATGACTGGTTCGTCAGGATATGGAAAGAAGAAAACAGGGTTCCGGAAAATAAAGACATCCTTCGCTTTTTGTGCGAAACCAAGCTGAAGCCATATTTTGCGCCGGGAGAAGGAATCGAATACTCCAACACCGGCTACAGCCTTCTTGTTGAGATCCTTGAGAAGGTAACGGGGATCCCTTTTGAGGACTTCATTATTCAAAGAATCTTCGAGCCGGCAGGAATGACTTCAACCACAAGCTACCACAGCTTTGGAGGAGCGCTCAACGGTAATTTTGCGCGGGGCATGGTGCTCGAAAACGGCAAGTATCTCTATCCGGAGGATTCCGAATCGGAAGCCGATGAGCCGGCCTGCTATGGCGAAAAGGGACAAGGCGACATATGCAGCAACATTTTCGACCTGCTCACCTGGGACAGAGTGCTGAGAGAAGGAAAGGTGCTGACCCCCGAAGAACAGCAGATAATGTATACTCCGGCGAAGCTTAATAACGGAGAGATCGCTATCTTTGACGAGGGCAGGGGCTATGGCTTCGGATGGGAAATCGATAACGATCCGGAGCTGGGCCTTGTGGTCTGCCATAGCGGCGGCCTTGCAGGACTCGTCACCTGGTTCGAGCGCCTAGTAGATGCTGACAAGGTTCTGGTGCTGCTTAACAACCGCCAGCCTAAGGATTATAGAGCATATCTGACCTTCTACAAAGGCATGAGGGCCATCGCAAGAGGTGAAGAGCCTGAGCCCATCATGACCATCGAAGATATCACCATTAAGGACCCGGATAAATCTAAATGGGAGTCTTTCTGCGGCAAGTACGAGCATCCCAAGGACTTCGAACTGATCATAGATGAAGTATACATGAAGGACGGAGACCTTTGGGCCAAGGCCATCGACGATGACGGCGATCCGCTGGAATTCAAATTCTATCCCATAGGGGAGAACAAATTCGGAAGAAAAGGCGGCATGTTGGAAGTGACCTTCGGAGATGGCTGTCTGATGATCGAAGACTTCACCTGCAAGAAACTTTAAGCCATGATGGAGGCAGAAAGAGAAATGAGTAAACAAACTAATAAAGATAAACTGAGACTTGAGAAAGTCAACATGGATAACTGGGTCCCTCTGGTCAGACTGAAGGTTAAAAGGGACCAGCAGAGCTTCGTAGCATCGAATGTCGGTTCACTGGCGGAAGCGTATGTGGCCACAATATCCGGAGGATACCCGCAGCCCTTTGGCATCTACCGTGGGGACAAGCCGATCGGATTTCTGATGGTCGGCTACTATCCGAGCCTCGAATATGCCAAAAAATATGCTGAAGAGGGCGAGGCAACACCTTACTTCATGGACAAAAGCTATCTGATCTGGCGTTTCATGATCGACAAAAGATACCAGGGCAAGGGCTA
>JAEEGH010008863.1_pt1 | contig 23649 bp, 14 predicted proteins | sample 9134181 | NCBI WGS metagenome assembly JAEEGH01 (sample SAMN16246544, study PRJNA631951) | gut metagenome | biome: gut microbiome; feature: rumen; material: DP-attached | host: Bos | place: Iran: Karaj | collected 2018-10
CCGATGGTTCGTGTAGATCTCGGAGGTGGGCGTCACATAGTTGCCGGCATACGTATAGACGGGGCGGAAGAAATAGTCCAGCGAAATGAAAGCCAGGTACTGAGCCTCCGTCATGATGTAGCGCAGGTCGTCGTTGCGGTAATCGAGGTAATTGTAGTACCTGTCGATATATTCGGGATAACCATAGACCACTTCGTCCATGATGGGATTGATGGAAGCAATGAAATCATAGTTGATCTCATAGCAGTCCTCAATCTGCTGAGGCGTGAGGTTAAGCTCGTAAGCCATACGGTCGGTCAAGAAGCGTGCGTTCTCGCGGATCGCCATGGGGGTCAGGGCGAAGGCCTGAACCGCTCCGGTGATGGCTACTGCCAGGGTAACAAGTAACTTCTTCATTGTTTCGTCGTTTTATAGGGTTTATACTTTTTTTTTCTTGCTTTTGTCTCTAAGACGAACCGTCGTTCGGAAGGTTTAAAACGTATTATATAGATAAAGAAATGGCGACAATGTGCTAATTGTAGTTTGCAAGAGCAAGATTGAAACGGCAAATTTTGCGCTTTGTAACTATCTAATGCTACTATCCACTTGGTGGAGAGGATAAGATTGTCTATCTTTGCAACCAATCTTGCACATTTCAATTTATATCATTGCATTATAAGTTGTGATTACTAGTTTTAGTTTGATAAATTGAACTATTATTTTTTTATTTTAAAATCCATTATGAAAAAGTTTTTTACTTTTGCGGTAACCGCAATGGCTGTCCTTGGGCTTGGCAGCCTTACCTCCTGCCAAGAGGAGGATTTTGATGTGAGCACCGCAGTGCTTCAGGAACGTGCCTTCGAACAAGGCTTTATCAAGGAGTTCGGCAAGCCATCTTCTGATCAGCGCTGGGACTTTTATGCCCAGAAGATGGAGAACCTTTTTGGCAGTACGACACGAGCAACGATGGCAGAAGGTGATCCTGTATGTAAGGTGACTAAAGGCGTGGAACAGCAATATGATAAAAAATTGGTTCAGGACATCATTGATAAAAAACTTCCAGCTGGAAAAGATAACTCTAATCAGGGACAGAATACCTATACTTTGAGGTCGGTAGGCAAGTTCAAGATTTCTGCTGTTAACTATGGTGGTAACGTTGAGACACTTCCTGAATGGGATTTTCACTTCGGAATCAGCTATAGGTTAGCCAACGGAGAGAGAGATACTGTTGAATTATTCTCGACAAAAACCATTCGTAAGGAAATGAGTTATTATACTGTTCCTGGCTCTAATCCCGAACGTTATTATGGTAATCCTGAACTGGCAGCAGAAGTGGAGTTGACTTACAATACACCTTTCTCCTTCTATATGGAATATACTAGACCGGCTGAGCAGGAGTATCATATTTTTTATTCCGATGAGAAGCCCGATCCCAATGGAGGTTCGAAGCCAAATGGAGCTAAATATGAGGGTCCATCAACCCTTCTCTATTCCCTGGAGAAACTGACAGAAGATGGTACTCAGGAGCAGATTATCGTTCTTGGCTTTGAAGACATTTGGTTCTCAGGTGGCACATCAGATCGTGATTTCAATGACGTGGTTCTCTTCATTGAAGGCTCACTCCCTATCGCTAGTTCGAAGCGCTTTTTCTCGGAAGACCTCAAATCGTTTGACTATGACTACAATGACGTTGTTTTTGACCTTAATAGTTCGGGCATCGTCTTGCGTGCTGTCGGCGGCACACTGCCCGTGCGTCTGAAGATTTTGCCTAAAGGGGGAAATCCAGCGAATGAAAATGACTGGGTGACTACCGATGAACTTCATGAGGTGATGTATGCGGGCAATGGCAATGCCAGAGTGGAACATAAGACCTTTCAGTTAGGCGACAAGACACTTTATTCCCCTATTAATGTGGGAGACCCAAAATATGGCGTCAAACTTGAAGCAGTCCGAATACCTGGCATCGAATGGACAGGTGATCAATGGCTTACTGCAGATGATGTGACAAATTTCGCAAACCGTCTGTCGGGCAACAATAAGGTTGGGGATGTCAAGTTGCTGGTAGGAAATCCAGCAGAAGTGCTTGACAAGGTCAATAGTACTGACGATATTATCGAATACGAAGATATGGGAGGCGTTCCTGCCATTTGGTGGGGACCTGTGGACATCAGCTGGATGAAGGAACTGCAGAAGATCTCCTTGGGCTACGAGTATTTTTATGGAGGCGCACCCGAAGGTGGCAGTTATTGGTATGAAGGAGGAAAACATCCTGGATTTTGGTATGTGGTCGGTGCTAATAATGTGGGAGGCGACAAGTGGTGGCAGTAATGTCGGAGTCCTCACTGTCAGGCAAGATCGTAATATTATTTACGCATTATAGTATCATTCAGGTATGGCTTCTGTCATACCTGTTTTTTTTATTTGCACGGACGCTCCTCAACTCCTCAATTAAAGGATAAATACAATAATGAACCTGCCGGTCCTTCAGTGTTGGTCTATTTCACGGAAGTTAATACCAAGGCCACAGGTAATAAGACAATTATGATTCTTGGCTTTGAAGAAGGTTGGCCTGGTTTTGCTGACGCTGACTATAACGATATTGTCATTCTCCTCGAAGGTAATCTCCCAGAACCTACCAGCAAGCGCTTCTTCTGTGAGGACAAGAAGTCATTCGACTAGGATTACAACGACGTGACGCGCTACAAAAAACTTGTTTTATTTCTTTACAACTTTACGCCCACTATGAATATAGATGCCTTTCGCCGAAGGCTCTCCTGAGAGGCGACGGCCATCCAGCATGTACCAGTTATCATTTGTTTCATGACTCTGTGATTCTGGATCGATTGAGAAGATGCCCAAGGCTTCGCCTTCGAAGTTAAGAACAAGCGAATTGATTGGAACTCCCAGCGAGTCGTCGCCTCCTAGTGAGAGACCATTCTTCAATTGGAAGTAGGCATGATAGGCTTTCAATTGAATGTCGATGGCAGGATGGTAGAGTGAATTATCTTCACCGAAGCAAAGAACGCTTTGATCTTCTCCAATTAGGGTAATAGGTGAGAAAGTGCCTACAAAGTCGATATAGTCAGTTTCGACTTTTGTCTCTGCAGCGTTATCCCACACCATATTTTTGAATATTGGATTCTCCACTTCGTCGCCACTCTTCCACTTAACTAAGTAAGGTTTGCCTGCTTCAATAGCGGAGATTTTACCATCGGTAAAGTTCAGGGTCAGGGTCCCGTTTTCTAAGTTTGAGCTAAAGAGGGTTTTAATGGTCGCTCCCTCCAATGGTGTGCCAACAAGGGAACTTAGTCGGAATGGTAAGCAGAGTGTGAACCAGTAGTTGTCCTTCCATAGTGTTATATCCTCGAGCGTTACGTCGTTGACGAGCTCTGTGTCGAACCACTTTGAATCTATCCATGCCAGGCGATTTTTCGAGAAATTAACCACCTCAGAGATAGCATTCTCAAACTTATCGAAATGCCCACTCCATGCTTGGTTGTCACGTTCTACAGCACCTTGGCTGAGGATTAGGCGAAGTGAGTCGCTGATGGCCTCGACGCGGTGGTCGGTGTAGCTCGTCAGTCTCCTTTGGGTATAACGTGCCTTGATGCCGTTAATGTACGCTATATCTTTATTTAACTTTATCCAGTAGAACGGGATGATTTGACTGTTGTATTTGCCATAGTTCATCATCATGTCATTGGTGGCGTATCGCCAGTCTTCAAGATTGGGCTCAAAATAGTAGCCTGCTGAATGACCGTATGCTATGTTGAAGTCCCAAAGTGCCATCTTCCAGCGATTATTGTCACCTGTGGCACGTGCATGGGTGTCACTGTATTTATATAAAGGAGTACTCAAACGGTAGGCATCGACATTGTTGCTTACCTCCTGGGCAATCTCGAAATCCATGAACGACTCTCGGTCGATATAGTCACCATAATGAATCTCGTAATCTTTTGCTGCAAAAGCGTCCTCCATGTCGGCAATGGACTTATCGACTGCCTCCTTTGTTCCATCAACAAAATCTTCATACTCTGGATCTTTGTATTGATATATAATCTTCCTGTTCCTGATTTTGCTACCGTTGTTTCTGATGGGATAGTATGTGGAAGTGTAGTGTGGTTCTGTCTTTTTTGTTTGCGTGTTGGTAGGTCGATCTACTTCCACATGGAAGTCCCCAGTCGTGTCGTCAATGGGATTGTTGTTGTCATCCAAGCCGTAATCCCAGAGGTTTAGACGATGCTTACCCTTCGTGGCGCGTTCGCTGAGGATAAAGACACCGTAATAGATGTTGTTGAAAAATACCTCACAGTAGCGCATCTCGGGGGCAAAGGCATAGCCGCCGCGTGCCATCTGCATGGTAAGCACATCGCGGATATAGCTAATGTCCTGCCAAGGTGCCAATAAGCACCAGTCGTTGTCCTTGCCCATGCCAAGTAGGCTCACTTTCTTCTTCTTGCCATCGATTGTTTTTGTAGTGTCTTCCAGTGTCTTGATCGACATTGGTTTCTTGGTCTGTTCATCACCTTGAAACGAAGTGGCTCCTCGCCACTTGATAGCTATGGGGCCGTCAAATTCTAGGGTCTGATTATCGTGACTTCCTAGGTCAACATAATTTATCCCATTGGCATTGTTGACGACTATCATGTGCCCCATGACTCTACTTTCATGGTTAAGTATGTTATTGGTCGTGATAAAGACGAGAGGCAAATTGGAACTCTCCATGGTGACGGAGGTGACTGGAGGTGGATAGTTCCTATTTGCATCACCCTGTGCAACTGACGAAGTCAAAGACATAAGTACGCATACGAAAAGAAGAAAGTACTGTTTCATGAAATAAACTAAAACAAATTAGGGACTTTGTAACAACCTGGGAAATTTAGCTATAATCGGGCGCAAAGATACTTTCTTTTTGATAAATATCAAAAGTTTTTAACCTTTTTTTATAATAATAATTGAGATGTTAATGTTATACTAATATTATGGATAAAAAGGGAAGTTTATGCTTTATAATGTAGACCTCACAGTATAGAAAGTGGAGAGGAAGTCGACGGTAGCAACGGCGAGGAGGGTGAGGAGAGTGTCGCTCCAATGCAGGAGGACGGGATAGGCAGCAACGACGTAACGTGTGGTGTCGACACCACCGAGTGTAATGAAGCCGAAATGTTACTGGAGGAGGCAGAGAGTATAATACTTCAGAAGTAGAGTTTTTGTCAATTTCTTATGACACAATATTTATGATTTATTTGCACATGTTTGCAATTCTTTTACTTTTTGTCTCATTTCAAAGTTTTAATAACCATTGGAAATCAATATTTTATATTTGCAACATAAATGCAAATATTTACTTTGCATATCATCGACAAGTTTTGATGTTGGAATAATCAATACCTTTGCACCGCAAAAACTGTAAATCGAAATTTCATTATACATTATTATTATTAAAACAAACATCTATGAAAAAAACGATCAAGTTATTCGGTGCAAAGTTTGTGATGATGCTTGTGATGATGCTCGTGGTACAAGTGGCGTCGGCGCAAAGCAAAATCTCAGGTACCGTTGTTGATGCGACTGGAGAACCTGTTACGGGTGCATCCATTGTTGTTGTCGGAACCCTAAATGGTACGGTTTCGGATGTTGATGGCAATTTCAGCATCAATGTGAAGTCGGACGACATGCTTCAGATTTCCTACATCGGTTATGTCACGCAAACGGTGAAACCCGAGAATGGAATGACAGTGACATTGATGGAGGACAATGAAATGATTGATGAAGTGGTTGTCGTGGGTTATGGCGTGCAGCGCAAGAGTGATCTCACAGGAGCTGTGGCCAAAGTGGACGGCAAGACACTCGAGGAACGTCCGATGGCGAACATCGTTCAAGCATTGCAGGGAGCGGTTCCGGGCTTAAACATCTCGGTAACTGGTACCAACGCCGAAGGTTCGAGCTCGCAGACACGCATCCGTGGCGAGAAGTCCATCTCGGCCGACAATAAGCCGCTCATCATCCTCGATGGTATCCCGTTCGATGGTCCATGGTCGGAGATCAACCCCAACGATGTGGCTTCGGTCGAAGTGCTGAAGGATGCATCATCGGCTGCAATCTACGGTGCCCGTGGCTCGAATGGTGTGATTCTGATTACCACCAAGAAGGGCGACAAGGGTAAGTTGAACGTATCCTACTCGGCCAACTTTACCGTCAATAAGGCTGTCATTGTGCCGCGTCTGATGACTGGACAGGAGTTCTGGGATGCGAAGATTGATGCTTTGAAGGCCGCTAACGTGATTGACCCCACCCCCTCAAATCCAGAACCTTGGATGGGTAATATCACCATGACAGAGCAGCGTCTGCACGATGCCGGATTGGAGACCGATTGGCTCGGCCTCGCCCTTCGTACTGCCTTCAGCCAGCACCATAACTTGTCGTTCCGTGGCGGTGTGAACAAGACATCCTATTATGTATCGTTCAACTTGGCCGACAATGAGGGCATCGCCGTGGGTAACGCGTTCCAACGTGTCAACTTGCGCGTCAATCTCGATCAGGAATTCACCGATTGGCTGAAATTCTCGACCAATACCCAATTGGGCCGTTTTGACCGCAGTGGCAGCAATGCATCGTTTGGACGTGCGTTCAAGATGAACCCTTTGGCTGAAGCCTACAACGAGGATGGCACGATACGCTCCACAGCTTGGGAAGACTCGAGCGAGGCCTTCTGCGTCAATCCTCTCGATGCCTTGAACAACCGTACACGCGACATCCGCTATAAGGTTGTCACCAACAATGCCTTGGACATCAAGATTCCGTGGATCAAGGGATTGACCTATCGTCTGAACACCGGCTTCACCTACGAGAACTCGTCGTGGAAGCAGTATCAGGGTCTCGACACCTACTACGGCGCCCGTGCCAACGGCATCATCAATACTGACGACTGGCATTCGGAGGAATGGATTATCGAAAACATCGTCTCCTATAACCGTGAATTTGGCAAGCATCGCCTGTTCCTCACCGGCCTTTATTCGGCACAGAGCAAGGAGTACGAGCAGAACACGATGGAAGGCAAGGATTTCCCCAACGACGTGATGTACTACTACCAGATGTCGAAGGCCAGCACTTCGTCGGGAAGTTCGTCCTACTGGAAGGTGAATCACCTGTCGCAGATGTTCCGTATCAACTATACCTACGACAGCCGCTACCTTTTGACCCTCACAGCCCGTCGTGACGGTTATTCGGCCTTTGGTGCCGACTCGAAGTTCGGTGTCTTCCCGTCGATGGCATTGGGTTGGAATGTGATGAACGAGAAGTTCTTCAAATCGGCATCGGATGTGATGAACAACCTAAAGCTGCGACTTTCATGGGGCAAGAACGGTAACGAGGCCATCTCGGCCTATTCGTCGCTGCCCAACCTCTCGACTTATAATTATTTGAATGACGACCATACAGCTATGTACGGTTTCTTTCCCGAGAAGCTCGCATCGCCAACCCTTGGATGGGAAACGACCCAGCAGGTGAACCTCGGCGTGGATTTCGCGTTCTTGAACAACCGCATTTCCGGCACGTTCGACACCTACTGGTCGCGCACCAAGGACTTGTTGCTCAATCGTTCCATCCCCACCATCAACGGTACAGGCAACATTACCGAAAACCGAGGCAAGACCAAGGGATCTGGTTGGGAATTGCAAATCAATAGTACGAACATCGTGAAGAAGGACTTCATGTGGACTACGACCTTGAACCTTGCCCACTACAACACGGAGATTGTCGATGTGGGTATCTACGACGAGCAGGGCAACCCTGTGGATGACGTTGCTTCACGTTGGTTCATTGGTGAGCCCATCAGTGTGAACTACGATTACAAGAAGGTCGGCATTTGGCAGATCACAGATGCTTCGAATCCCAAGGGTCAGCAGGATCCCAACTATCGTTACTCAATCCCTGGATATGTGAAGGTGGATGACAAGGATGGAAAGAACGACATCACCCCCGATGACATGCAGCTCATCGGTTCGGCAGTGCCTTGGCTTATCGCTTCACTTTCGAACAGCCTTTCGTACAAAGGACTAACACTCACCGTATTCCTCAACTCGGAGTTTGGACGCTCGGCCAACAATACGCTGATGACAGTCTATTCGAACTCGTATCGCCAGAACCGCCTCTATCATGATTTCTGGACTCCAGAGAATCCGACGAACGACTACCCGATGAATAGTCTTGATGCTGGCCCCAATCCCTACGATGCAGGCTTCTACGAGGATGCTTGGTTCGTGAGACTGCAAAATGTCAACCTGAGTTATAACCTTCCATCCAATTGGCTCAAAAAGATTAGGCTCAGCCGAGTACAGGTTTATGTTGATGGCAAGAACCTGAAGGTTTGGACCCCTTGGAAGGGCCTTGACCCAGAATACACTTCCAACCAGCTGAGCACACCGCCGCAGCGGTCGATCAGTTTCGGCTTGAAAATCGATCTTTAATCATCAATGGTCTTCAATCATATAAATATATAAAAGATGAAAAGCTTCAAAACTATCATAGCATGTCTGATCCTTGCCCTCGGTTTGGCAGGATGCAACGAAGATTCCTTCCTCGAAGAGCAGCCCCATTCGTCGCTCTATCCTGAGAATCTTCTGGTGGATTACAACGGCTTCCAGTCGATGATCACTCCCCTCTATGGCATGATGCGTGCTGAATATCGCCGTGCTGATGCTCTTGGAGGAGGCATTCCTCTGGTGCTCCACAGTGCGTGGGGAGGAGGTGTAGATAACTCCTGGGCCAACAACAGTCATTCGGAGGTGAAGTTCATGTACTACCCGTCTGCCATCAAACAGGTCGATTTGCAGATTTTCTCAAACGTCTTCCAGTGGTGCTATCGCATCATAAACACCGCGAACATGATCATTGCACGTGCCGAAAACGAAGATATCAACTGGGGTGTAGGTGCACAGGCCGAGAAGAATAAGAACGAGATTCTGTCCGAAGCTCGCTTTGCCAGGGCATGGGCCTATCGTCACCTCACCTATTCGTTTGGTGCAGTACCCCTTTCACTCGAAGAGATTACTGGCTCTAATTACCGTACCGACTGGGAACGCACCGACGTGAGTGAGATTCGCAAGGCGATGGAGGAGGATCTGCTTTTTGCTGTCAACAACCTGCCGCTCCGACGCAGCAACAACAGCGAGATTTCTGGAGCTATGGCACGTCATTATCTGGGCGAACTCTATCTTGCCATGGGTCAGCCACAGAAGGCCGTCGAAATCCTGAAACCATTGGTTGAGGGCAGTGAATACGCCCTAATGACCGAGCGCTTTGGCAAGAATGCTTCCAACCCGGGTTGCGCATTTATCGACGTATTTCGTACACCGATGTATGTCGATGGCAACAAGGAGGTTCTTTTCGCCTTCGTCAATACCGAGCCTGAAAACTCGGCCTATGGCACAGCTGAGGTTTACATCAAGAGTACCTACAAGGACTACTATTCGAACGATGGTACTATCAAGAAGAGCAATATGAATGACCCTGACTACACTTCGGGAGCATGCACATGGCCACAGGCCTTCTGGCTCAACAACGGAGGCAAGGGAGCAGGACGCATCGTCCCCTCGAGAGGCGCGCTGCGACTCTACGACTACAAGGGTATGGGTACTACCGACGACCGTATCTCAGACTACGCAATGGTATGGACCATCAATGACCGCGCTGCCGACGGCACCATCACCAGTTTTCTGAACAACGGACAGGCTGTGATTGACACCACCGTGACTTCGAAGATGACCGATGAGGCCACCACTTCAATCAAGAAGTACAACTGGCCTACCACACGCAAGTGGGACTATACTGCACCCGTGAAGGCTAATGGCGACAAGGACGGCTGCTACCAGGACATCGTCTATTTACGTTTAGCGGATACTTATCTGCTCTATGCCGAAGCTCTGATGAAGACCAGCAAGAACAGTGAGGCCATCAAGTGGATCAACAAGGTGCGCAACCGTTCGCATGCCGTAAGCATCAGTGAGAACGACCTTGCCGTGGGTGGTATGGATTTTATCCTCGATGAACGCAGCCGCGAACTGCTTTCGGAGGAGGAACGTCGTCATACGCTGATTCGTGTGAGCCAGGAAAATGGAGGCGACGAACGTGCCGTCGATAACTACTTCAAGCGTCGTATGCGCCAACTTAACGAGATTGCCGGCCGTCCGGCTCGTGGCATGAACGACTACGATACGCCAGTGCTTTTCCCGATTCCGCAGAACTTCATCGAGTCGAACTCAGGTCGCGTATTGGAGAACAATCCAGGATATTGATTAGTTTAGTTATATATAATTGTGCGTTAAAGTGGTATGGAACTTACTGCATTCATTGTCGCAATCGTCATCATTGTCGTTACGGGTTACTTCCTTTATAAGAAGACCAATCCACAGGGACTGTTGCTGCTTTCCGGCCTTCTGATGCTGGCCTCAGGCATTGCGCTCGACATCAACCCTTCAAAACCGGATAATCCGACGGGAAGCATCTTCTTCGACGTCATTCGCTTGGTAGAGGAGACCTTCACGAAAAACTTCGCCCGTGCGGGACTGATGATTATGACCATTGGTGGCTATGTAGCCTTTATGAATGCCATCAAGGCCACCGATGCTTTGGTATATCTGTCGATGAAACCTTTGCGATGGTTCAGGAAGTTTCCATACCTGAGTGCTATGATCACCATCCCTATCGGACAGTTGCTGTTTATCACCACGCCGTCGGCATCTGGATTGGGATTGTTGCTTGTAGCCTCATTCTTCCCCGTTCTGATCAATCTTGGTGTTAGCCGCCTGACGGCCCTTTCGGTGATAGCGGCTGCCACCATCTTTGATCAGGGTCCGGGATCGGCTAACACTGCCCTGGCCGCACAACTCATCGGACAGACTAACGACGAATATTTTATCACGCACCAACTTCCATTGGTTATGCCTACCACCTTGGTTGTCATGGTACTGTACTATTTCAGCAATCGCTACTTCGACCGCAAGGACCATAGTGTGGAGGAAAAACTCCCGGAGGTTACACGTCCTGAGGTTCCGTTGTTCTTTGCTATCCTGCCCGTGCTGCCTTTGGCCACCTTGGTCATCTTCTCACCCTTTGTCGGGCTTATTGGCACGCATGTCAAGATCAACACGACGATAGCCATGATCTTTTCACTGTTCGTTTCGTTGGTGGCAGTTGCTTTCTGCAATCGTGATTTCAACAAGACGTTTGCCTTGTTCGGCACTTTTTGGAAGGGGATGGGCAATGTTTTCGCTTCGGTCGTTACGCTGATTGTCGCAGCCGAAGTGTTTTCGAAGGGACTCATCAGTCTTGGCTTCATCGATTCGCTGGTCAATTATTCGTCGAACGCCGGACTGACGGGTATTGGCATTTCGGTAATCTTTGCCATAGTGGTCTTCGGTGCTGCTGTACTGATGGGAAGTGGAAATGCGGCGTTCTTTTCGTTTGGACCACTTTTGCCGCTTGTGGCTACGCGTATTGGCCTCCCGGCCTTTGCATTGGTGCTCCCGTTGCAGCTTTCGGCCAGCATGGGACGTGCCGTGTCGCCCATTTCGGGTATTATTGTGGCAATCGCAGGTGTAGGTGGCGTGTCGCCTATGGATCTGGCCAAGCGAAATGTCATTCCGCTCACAGGAGGATTCCTTTTCTTGTTGGCCTATCATTTTATCACTCTTTAATACGTTCAAGATGTTCACTCTTATAAAGAATGCCGACATTTATGCTCCCCAGCATCTCGGCATAAATGATATCCTGATTTGCAACCGTCAGATAGTATATCTCGGACATGACTTGCAACTGCCCGACGGGTTGGAAGTTTGTGTCATCGATGCTGACGGGCTCAAGGTCGTGCCTGGTTTCATCGACCAGCATGTCCATGTGATCGGTGGAGGTGGGCAGTTGGGCTTTGCCTCACTTGTGCCTGCCGTTACTGTAAGCGAACTGGTGGAGGTAGGTACTACCACAGTGGTCGGATTGCTTGGGACCGATGGTTTTGTGAAGGACCTTGGTGCCCTCTATGCCACCGTGAAAGCCATCTGTCAGGAAGGATTGTCGGCCTATATGCTCACGAGTTATTATGGCCTGCCGGAACGCACACTGACGGGAAGTGTAGCCGAAGACCTTATATATATAGATAAGGTAATAGGCTGCAAACTGGCTATGAGTGACGACCGCAGCAGTTTCCCGACAACACTCGAGATATTGCGACTCATCAACCAGGTGCGATTAGGAGGTTTTACTTCGGGTAAAGGCGGTGTTCTCCACATCCATCTTGGTGCAGAAGAGACGGGCATCGCACAGTTGATCGACATAGTGAAGCAGCATCCCAAGTTCGCTGACTATCTGTCGCCCACTCACCTTATTCGTACGCGTCCGCTTTTCGAACAGGCTTTGGAATTTGCGTCTCTCGGTGGTATGATTGACTTCTCGACAGGCGGCACAAAGTTCGATCAGCCCCGAAATTGTGTGATGGAAGCAGTCAGTCGTGGCATATCAATCGATCGCATCACCTTCTCGAGTGATGGACATGGTGGTGTGCGCAAGGAGAATCCCGAGACAGGCGAAGTCATATATCGTCCCGCTCCCCTCGACTTGAATTACCGTGAGATGACCTTGCTGGTGAAGGACTGCGGTATGGCTCTCGACGATGCGCTCAAGCTCATCACCACCAATCCTGCCCGCAACTTGAAGCTCAAGAGCAAGGGACACATCGCCGTTGGTATGGATGCTGACCTGTGTTTCCTCGACGACAATCTCACCCTCCAGCACGTAATGGCTATGGGACGTATGGCGATGATGTCGCAGAATATTCTTATGAAAGGGAGATACGAATGAAAAGTAAGATGTTCCTTTGTCTTGTATGGGCAATGTTGACCTCGACTGTCTGTGCACGGATTGATGTTCCCGGAGAAGGCGTCTTTACATATGCTGATTATGCACCTTATGCCGATAAACCAATCGATGTACATTACTTCATTCCTTCGGATGGCGATGCTGCAACGATGCCCATATTGTTTGTGATGCAGGGTGCTGACCGCGGTTGGACGTACCTTATGAAGACATGGAAGCAGGATGCGCAGAAGTATAGGTTCATCGTGGTAATCCCTGTTTTCACCAAAGAACTCTATCCGGTGGAGGAGTATCAGGAGATGGGCGTATTTGCAGAAGATGGCACGCTGAATGCTCCAGAGCGTACGGCAGCCATTTTGATCGACAAGCTGTTCGAACGGTTTCGTGATGAAATAGGTGGTCGACAGCAGCGCTATTCCTTCTATGGCCATTCGGCGGGTGGGCAGTTTGTTCATCGTGCCCTGCTGTTGCACGATAGTCCTTATGTGGAGCGTTCGGTTGTTGGCAGCCCGGGTTGGTACACTTTCCCCGATAATAGTGAGATGCGCTATCCGTATGGCGTGGCCGATCTCCCATACATCAATGAGGATGACCTACGTCGTTTTGTGACACGTGAGGCATGGGTGCAAGTAAGCGATGGCGACACTCTCCGCGAGTCGTTCCTGCGCAAGACTCCCGAGGCAGAGTCGCAAGGTCGTAATCGTGAGGATCGCGGCAAATCATTCTTTGCCAGCCTTTGCAAGACGGCTATAGATCTTGACGTTGAGAACGGTTGGAAGTTCGTCGAAGAGCACAACGTTGCTCATCATTCTTCAGGCATGGGAAAACGAGCCGTGAAGTATCTATTCCCCGATCTAGTGCGACGGGTGGACTGCAAGGAGGTGATGACTCCCGCTGAGGTCATTACAAGGCTGCAGGATCTTTTGGCGGACCATGAAGGTAGTGCCAGGATGGAAGTGCTGGGACAAACCCCGTATGGACAGGACATACCTGTTGTGTACGTCGGCAATCGCAATGATGGCAAACTACGCGTCTGGATAGAGGCTGGGCTGCATGGCAACGAGCCTGCTGGCGTGCTCACTGTCTGCCAGTTTGTGGATTATTTGCTCAATAGTTTGGAAGGCCGGGATATCTGTAGTCGTTTGAGCTTCATGATAGTGCCAATGGCCAACGTGGACGGCTATTCGATGCATGATCGCTTGTCGGGTACGGGCAATGACCTCAATCGTGACCAGGCGTTGATGACTGACACGGTGACATGGATACTTAAGCGGGCATATGCATCGTGGATGCCGGAACTAGCCATCGACATACATGAATACCGTCCGTTGCGCAAAGACTTTGCCAGAATGTGCGGCATGGAGGACTCCAGCATTGCCATTGCCCAAGATATTCTGCTCCTACCCTCGGGACATCCCAATGTGGATCCGGCCATCCGTGCGCTCAACGACACCTTGCAGCGCCAGATACGACATGACTTGGATGCCGTTTCCTACACCCATGGCTTCTACTTCACGGCCGTGGGAAATGAGCACGATGGTTATTACATTCGCAAGGACGGAGGCAATCCGCGCTCGAGCACTACATTTCAGGCACTCACCAATGCCGTGTCGCTCTTTTTCGAAGTGAAGGGCATTGGACTCGATGATGAGTTGTTGCCAAGGCGAGCTGATGTTGGTCTTGTCGCCCTGCGTTCTGCCATTCGGAAGGCGGCTTCTATTGCCCAGTATATAAAGGAACAGGTTCATTTGGCTGACCATCGAGCCTGCGAAGCCAGTCATCCTCTTGTCGCACGTTCACATCCAAAGGAGATACAAACCGAGGTTATCTTTGAAAATCTTGATACAGGATGTTTCTTCAAGCAACCAGTGACAGCACGCGATGCGATGCAACAGGTGATCGACCTTGAGAAGCCGCGTCCTGCATATTATCGACTTCCACACAATGCGGAACGTGCCAAGCAACGTCTGCAAACGTTGGGCATTGTCGTCGACGGTGACAGCGTACCAGTAGGTCAGCGGCTCGGCAACCTCGTGGTCACGTTGCTTGACCCCGAATCGCAGCATTTCGCATTCGAGGGATTGCAGATAGTGGCTGTGGAGAAATGACGGATGTTTTTTTCGTTCTTCGAAATACTAAACAGACGATTTTGACGTTACATATTATATGCGAAGATATTTATCACTCCTGTTGTTCCTTTGGACAGCACCCTCGGTATTTGCCGGCTACAATATCGACTCGCTGTTTATGGTCCTTGACCGGACCATAGACAGCGCTACCTATTTCATCAAGCAACGTGAGGACAATATCAATCGTCTGAAAGAAATCCTGGCTGATAACCGGGATCCGGACTATCGTATAGACTTACTTGACAGTCTCTTTCATCAGTATGTCTCCTATCAGTCGGATTCTGCCATGGTGTATTTGAACCATTGCATCGAAGAATCGGAACAGTTGGGTAGTGAGGCGCATAATGCTGTGTACTATCGGGTTCGTCTGGCGCAGCAATTTTCGCAATCGGGCATCTACTACGATGCTGCTTCTTTGCTTGACTCATTGGATAGGGGTAAACTTTCATCATCACAGAAATACTATTTCTTCAGGACAAGAAGCAACGTGGGCTTTGAGATTGCCAATCAGACAAAGAATGAGCGTCTTAGACGCGATGAAATGGAGGTGTGGCGAGCTTACAAGGATTCTGTTCTCAATCTGGAGAACTATGACAGCGACATTTACCTGCAGAGCTTGGAGGAACGACTGAGGGATGAAAAGAAATTTGATGAATCGTTGCATATCAACGACCTTCGCTTGAAGAAATATTCCAACCCATTGCGTAGGTTTGCCATTGTCGCTTCGTGCCGTTATCAGACACTCAAACAGATGAAGGCGCCTCGTGATGAGCAACTCTATTGGCTTACTGAATCAGCCATCAGCGATGTGCGCAATGCCATCATGAACCAGTCGTCGTTGTGGGAACTGGCCGATATCCTTAGTCGTGAAGGTAATCTGGACCGTTCGTGCCGATACATCAGTTTCTCATGGGACTGTGCTACCGAGTTCCATAGCCATGCCCGAACGAAACAAATATCGCCGATTTTGAATACCATCAACGTAAAATACCGTGAGGACATACAGCGTTATGCCCAAAGCCTTAAGGTCGGTATGTGGATATTGGCCTTGATTTCCATCCTGCTTCTTGTATCGTTGTACTTTGTCGTAAAGGAGCATCGACGTCTAAAGCAGGCCAAGCATGTCATCGACAAGAAAAACGAAGACTTGTCGGCCGCTGTAAATGCACTCGACGAATCAAATCACAAAAAGGAAAGATACATTGGCTATTTCTTGGAACTTTGTTCTGTGTATATCGACAAGTTGGAGAGTTTCAGACTTAACGTTTTACGCAAGGCTCAGCATGGACAGTTGGTCGAGTATCTGTCGAACCAGAAGATTATGGCTTTGAAAGAGGCTGATCAGGAGAGCTTGATCAAGTGTTTCGATGATGCATTCCTTGAGCTGTTCCCGACATTTGTTGAGCAATTTAACGCTATGCTTCGTCCTGATTCGCAGATTGTCCCGCCCAACAGGCAGTCTCTCACTTCCGAGTTGCGTGTTTTTGCCTTGATTCGACTAGGAATCGATGACAGTGCCAAGATTGCAGAATTTCTCAACTACAGCATTCGCACCATCTATAATTATCGTACCAAGGTCAACAAGTTGCTTGTCATTCCCAAGGAAGAATTTGAGAGGCAATTGATGCAGATTAAATAAGAGACGAGGCATGGAACATAGACAAATAAAGCCGGGCAATGCTGCCTGGCTTTTGTTATTTCGTGACCTAATGGTTACAATGTGGACTTCACAGTATAGAACGTGGAGAGGAAACCGACGGAGGCAACGGCGAGAAGGGTGAGGAGGGCATCGCTCCAATGGAGGAGGACGGGATAGGCGGCAACGACGTAACGTGTGGTGTCGCCTCCACCGAGTGTGATGAAGCCGAAATGTTGCTGGAGGAGGCAGAGGATGATGCCAAGGATGAGGCCGACAACGGCTCCGATGCCGGTGATGAGCCATCCTTCGCAGGTGAAGATGCGACGAATGAGCGACGGGTCGGCTCCTAGGTTGCGGAGTGTGCTGATCTGAGCCTCCTTGTCGATGATAAGCATCGAGAGGGCACCGATGGCATTAAACGAGGCAATGAGCAGGATGAAGAAGACGAGGAGGAAGGTGAGCCACTTCTCAATCTGCATGATGCGATAGGCATCGGCCTGCTGTTCGTAGCGGGAGAGAAAAGAGAAAGAGTTGACCCCCTCTAATCCCCCTGCATAGGGGGAGGAATTGAGACCCGCTGTGAGGTCGCGCTTTACTTTATTCGGGTTAGCCCCTGGACGAAGGCGCAATTCGTAAGCCGAGGTGAGGAGGCTGTCGCCAAGCAGTTGACGAGCCATGGGAAGCGAGCAGAGGAAATATTGGTTGTCGTAGTCGGCCTGCTGCACCATGAAGATGTTGCTGCAATAGAGGTTGGCTTCGGCAAATGCGTCGTCAGAATTAGTTAGGTTTTGTAGGCTTGAGGTTCGAAGGCGCGGCGCATCGACTGTGAGTTGGCCCGAGAAGTTGCTGTTGTTGATGTTGGGGTCGGCATATCCTTTTTTATCGATGAGACGTGGACAAAAAACGGTAAGAGGCCGAACGAAGCCCCGGTTTATGCTGATGATGCTGGCGAGACCTGCACCGAGGATGCAGTAGTCGGCAACCTCATCTTTAAGTAGAAAGCCGTCCTCACCCAGCAGGATATCGTCAATCTGAGTGACTCGGGCAAAGGTGCTGTCGACGCCTTTCATGATGGCGGGTATCTGGTGACCGCCGTAACTGAGCAGGACGGTCTCCTCGAGGGTGGTGCCCACGGCCTCTACGTCGGGATGGGAGAGGAGGATACTGCGCAGCGTGTCGCTGTCGTGGAAGGTTTTGCCGACAGTCGGTTGGATGCGCAGTTCAGGGTCAAAGCGGGAAGTAAGGCTGCTAACGAGCCCCTCGAAACCGTTGAAGACCGAAAGCATACAGATCATCGCGGCTGTGATGATGCCCACACCGCATGCTGCCACCAACGTGATGAGGTTGATGGCACTATGAGACTTGCGGCTGAACAAGTAGCGCAGGGCGATACGGAGGGCGAGCATGAGTTGGAGGCAACCAAACATGGTTGCCACGTTAACGGGTGGGTTATTTCTTTAGCAGCTCGTCGATGCGCTCGAGGTAATCGAGCGAGTCGTCGATGTCGAAGCGCAGTTCGGGGATGACACGGAGCTGGTAGCGCACCTTGTTGCCGAGAGCGCCACGTATGCCGCTCACGTGGTCGTTGAGGTTCTTGACGGTGTCGGCAGCCTTGTCGGAAGGGAAGACGCTGACGAAAACCTTGGCGAAGGACAGGTCGGGGGCAGTGCGCACTGCGCTGACGCTGACGAGGAGGCCGCGGGTCTTGGCGGTCTCCTGTCGGAGAATCTCAGCCAGCTCTTTTTCGAGCAGGCGGTTCACTTTGTCTAATCGGGTATTTTCCATTGTTGTTGTTTCTTTTTTATGCTTGGCAGCCAAGCATGGCTGCCGCAATAACATGAATGTAGTGATTGTTATAGTTTGCGGATAAGGGTGAGGCCGTCGCGCATAGGGAGGATGACCTTCTGGACGCGGGGATCGCGGGCGATGAGGTCGTTGAAACGCTGGAGGCCGATGGTTTGGGTGTCGCTTTCGGGAGGGTTGGGATTAAGGACCTTGCCATCCCAAAGGGTGTTGTCGGCGAGGATGAGCCCGCCGGGGCGGGTGAAGGGCAGGACGAGTTCGTAGTACTGGTCATAGATGCGCTTGTCGGCATCGATGAAAACTACGTCGAAGGGAGCTTCGAGTTGGGGAATTATTTGGAGGGCGTCGCCGAAATGGAGGTGGACCAATCTGCCGAGATCGCCAGCTCGATTCATCACGTCGCGGAGGAAGTCTTCGAGTTCGTCAAATACTTCGATGGTGTGGAGTTCGCAACGACCGGTGATGGGATCGGGGGTGAGGGCTTCTGCCATCGAGAGGGCACTGTAGCCGCTGAAAGTGCCCAGTTCGAGGATGCGGTGAGCACCTGCAAGCTGGCAAAGCATCTTGAGTAGTCGTCCCTGAAGGTGGCCCGAACACATGCGCGGATAGGTCAGTCGCAGGTGAGTAAGCCGCTGCACCTGGTGGAGCAATTCGGGCTCGTGGTCAATGTGAGCGCGAACGTATTCGTCGAGTGCATTGTCGAGTTCCTCGTAACGGAGTTCCTTTTCCATCGGTCAACGTGCGAGCATTTTGAGCAATCCTTCCAGGGCGAGGCGGTATCCGTCGATGCCGAAACCTACGATGATGCCGTGGGCGACGGGTGAGATGAAGGAGTGGTGGCGGAACTCTTCACGCGTGTGTACATTGGAGATGTGTACCTCGATGGTCGGAATCGGGACAGCCTTGATGGCATCGTGGATGGCAACGGAGGTGTGGGTGTAGGCGCCGGCGTTGAGAATGATGCCGTCGCACACATCGTCACCATACCCTGCGAGGTGGATGCGGTCGATGATGTCGCCTTCGTGGTTGGACTGGAAGTAGTCGATCTGGACATCGGGATAAGCCTGACGCAGTGTTTCGAGGAAGTCTTCGAAAGTCTGTGCGCCGTAGATGCCGGGTTCGCGATGGCCCAAGAGGTTGAGGTTGGGGCCGTTGATGATGAGGATGTGCATTTTTTTGCCCATTTATTTGTCGGTTTGCGAAAAATTGCGTATTTTTGCGCTGCAAATATAGGCTATTTTTTTGAAATGGACAAGAAACAGGCGGCAAAATATTATTCGCACCTCAAATTTGAACGTAACTTGACCGATAATTCGGTGGAGGCATACTTGCATGACATCGAAAAACTGCAGAAGTTTGCCGACAATCTGGGCAAGCCCTTGGAGGCCTTGGAGCAATCGGACATCGAGACGTTCTTGTGGGGACTGCGCGACGTGGGCATCACTCCGACGTCGCAGAACCGCATCCTGGCGGGCATCCGCAGTTATTATCGTTTCCTGCGACTGGAGGGCGAACTGGAGGCAGATCCAACCGACTGCATCGACTCGCCCAAATTGCCCGAACACGTACCGACGGTGTTGACGCTCGACGAGGTGAACCGTGTGATTGCGGCTACTGACCCGACGACGTGTGACGGACAGCGCAACCGTGCCATCCTCGAGACGCTTTATTCCTGCGGCCTGCGCGTGAGTGAACTCACAGAACTGCGTATCGGCCACATTTACGAAAAGGAGGGTTTTATCCAGGTCTTCGGCAAAGGAAGGAAGGAGCGTATCGTGCCGATTGCCGAAAGTGCCTTGCGCGAAATACATAACTATTACCTGTTCCGCAACGAACTCGACGTGAAGCGTGGTTTCGAAGATTACGTCTTCTTGAATCGTTTCGGAAGGAAGTTGTCGCGTATTATGGTCTTCAACATCGTGAAGCGCTATTGCCAGGAGGCCAATGTGCAGAAGGAGGTGTCGCCCCACACTTTCCGTCACACGTTTGCCACTCATTTGCTAGAGGGCGGCGCCAATCTGCGTGCCATCCAGATGATGCTGGGACATGAGCAAATCTCAACCACCGAGATCTACACGAAGGTGGATCGGCAGATGCTGCGCGAAGAGATTTTGACCTATCATCCGCGCAATAAGATGCGATAAATGACTAAAAGATTAAAAAAATAGCCTAAATTTGTGAAATATTTGGAGAAAGATGCACATTTCTCGAAATAATTTATTATCTTTGCAGCGCATTATTGTCGGAGATTCATCAATAAATCCAGTAAAGAGCATATATCAAATCAAACTTCAACTAATAATTTTTACTATGATCAAGAAAGTCTTTTTGACCGCAGGTGCAGCAGTTATGCTTGCTGCCGTTACATCGTGCGGTAAGCTCGATCCGCTTACTGCTGATAATTTCGTTTGCAATCCTAATCCCCTCGTTGAAGAGGGTGGTCAGGTGAATGCTACCGTTACCGTGACTTATCCCGAGAAGTACTTCAACAAGAAGGCCAGCATCACCATTACTCCTGTATTGGAGTATGCTACAGGTGAGACCGCAGGCACTCCCGTAACCTTCCAGGGTGAGAAGATTAGCGGCAACGACCAGGAGATCAACTACAAGTATGGCGGCACTGGCACTTTCCGCTGCTCATTCCTCTACAAGGACGAGATGGCTGCTTCGAAGCTCCGTCTTGACTTTGATGCCGAAGTTAAGGGTAAGCCCTACAAGTTGCCCAGCGTCTATATCGCTGATGGTGTGATTGCTACCGAGAGCCTCTGCTCGGCTTACGGCAACACTCCTGCCTATGCCAAGGACAACTTCGTGAAGGACACCTTCGACAAGTACATCGCCACCATGATCTACCAGTATCAGAGCACCAATCTGCGTGCTTCGGAGTCTGAGAAGAAGCAGGAGGTGAAGGATATGCAGGCTGCCATTACTGCCACCAAGAATCAGGATCGTCGTGAGTTCGAGGGCCTCGATATGGTTAGCACCGCTTCTCCTGAAGGCGCCTACTCGCTCAACGAGCGCCTGGCTGCTGGTCGTGAGAAGAGCTCGGCTGCTTACCTGAACAGGTTCCTTAAGAAGGCCAAGATGCAGGGCCAGATCACTCCCGAGCAGATTGCTGAGGATTGGGAAGGCTTCAAGGAGCTCGTTGAGAACAGCAGCATCCAGGACAAGCAGCTCGTGCTGAACGTGCTGAGCCGCATCAGCGATCCTGACCGTCGTGAGCAGGAGATCCGCAACCTTTCGGCTGCTTACAAGGAGCTGGCTGACGAGATTCTGCCACAGCTTCGTTATTCGAAGGTTACTGCTACCGTTCGCAACATCGGCCACACCGATGACGAGATTGCTGACCTCTGGAAGAACAACAAGGACGAACTCACCGTTGAGGAGCTTCTCTATCTTGCCAACATGTCGAACGACAATGTAAAGGAGGCTATCTACAAGTACACCCAGGGCAAGTTCGGCAAGGACCTTCGTGCTGCCAACGACTTGGCTGACCTTTACTACACTCAGGGCAAGTATGCTGATGCTGAGAACATCTGGAAGAGCATCCTCAACAAGGACGCCAACAATCCACAGGCCAACCTCAACATGGGTCTCGTTGCCATGAACAATGGCGATTGGCAGGCTGCCCAGACTTATCTCGGCAAGGCTGGTGATTGCGCTGAATATGGCGAGGCTATGGGTACCCTGCTCACCAACAAGGGCCAGTATGCACAGGCTGTACAGAGCTTCGGTGACGTGAAGACCAACAACGCTGCTGTTGCCAACATCCTCAACAAGAACTACAGTGCTGCCAAGTCGATCCTCGATGGCATCAAGGACAAGAACGCTATGACCTACTATCTGTCGGCTATCGTTGCTGCTCGCACCAACAACGCTACCAGCGTGGGTGACAACCTCCGCAAGGCTATCGGTATGGACAGCTCGTTGAAGAACAAGGCTCTGAACGACCTCGAGTTTGCCAAGTTTGCCAGCGTACTCAACAATCTTTGATTGATTGACTGATAAATAGAAAAGCCCTCGCCAAACGGCGGGGGCTTATTTGTCGGAGTATTCTGAGTACTCAGATTACTCGGAGTACTCAGAGAACTCTTATTATCGAACTTCGACAATGGATTCGTCCTTGATAAATAGGAGGAATCCTGAGACTGACGTATAACCCAATTGCTTCAGAAGGCGCATATAGCGGGACACCTGCCGACGATACCCCGGATGGTTGCTGCCGGTCTTGAAGTCAATGACGATGGCGTGTCCTTCGGGCGTGATGACAATGCGGTCGGGACGTTCCTGTAGGCCTTGGGCGTTCATGATGGTGAGTTCGTTGAGCACTTGTAGACCATGCCTGAACCAGGGAGCCACCTCGGGCATTGCAAGGATACGGGCAATGGTTTGCTGCATCTGTGGCTCGGAAATGACAGTTTCGTCGATAGCGCCACGTGCGTAAAGATCACTTATGACTTGGGAGGCTTCGTCGGCGGTACGTATCTCCTGCATGACGGCATGTATGTAGTTGCCTTTTTCTTTGGCGGTGATATCGGGCTTGGCGGGGTCGTGGAGGATGGTGAGGTTGGGCAAGCGGGTAGGGTGAACAACCACGTTTGCCAGCGAAGAAGTCGGAGACGTCGATGTTTCGCGTTCGGTTGCAAAGTCACCGGAACGTGGCCAATCGCCAAGGATAAGTCCATTGGGACTGCCTTGTGCGGTGCAGTATTGTTGGAGCCTTTCCTTCAAACCGCTTCCTTCGGCCTTTTCGGACTTCGGAACCATGATGATGAGGGCCTCTTTTGCACGAGTAAATGCAACATAGGCTATGTTCAGATTGTCGATAACGACGCGTTCTCTTTCCTCGGCATAATCGGCTTTGAAGATGGTCTTGTCCAGTCCGCTGTTCAAGGAAATGGGGAGAAGGATGTTCTGATTGATGTCCTGCTCCTCTGTTCCAAGGTCGGAGAGCTCGACCTTGAAGGGCGGCTCCTTGGGTTCGCACCAGATGATGTCGCCGCTGCGTGTACTCAGGTCGAGGTCCCACGAAGCATAAGGAAGGATGACGGCAGGTTTGCCCAGGCCTTTCGACTTGTGGATCGACATGATGAGGATGGCATCCTGTTCGGCAGGAGTGGTGATCGACTTGTTGCAACCCGTCTGCATCCACCAATCGAGGAAAGCCGAGAGGTCGCTGCCCTGGGTTTGTACGAATTCGAGCACCAGGTCACGGAAGGCTTGCAGGAAGGG
>JAEEGH010008866.1_pt1 | contig 23645 bp, 24 predicted proteins | sample 9134181 | NCBI WGS metagenome assembly JAEEGH01 (sample SAMN16246544, study PRJNA631951) | gut metagenome | biome: gut microbiome; feature: rumen; material: DP-attached | host: Bos | place: Iran: Karaj | collected 2018-10
GTGAACCATCATCATTGCGCTTCCAGTTGTCGCGGTCTGTGATATTATAGCGATTCTGCTCGTTGTCGTAGAGGAAGTTGTCTTCGCCATAGAGGGTCACACTCCAGAAACCGTAAGGCTTTGTTTCTGGCCAGTTGTCAGAAGTAATATGCAGGCGATAGCGATGGTTGCCATTAAGGTGCTGTCCGTCGGCATCAACGTTGGCGCGTGGATAAACGGCTACGCTTACAGGATTGGCTGCGAGGGCTGCCACAGCAATAAGAGCACGATAATAGTATTCGGTACCGAACTCTGCAATAGGTTCGCCATAGAACTGCCATGAGCCATTGGGTTTAACAAACTGCTGACTGCGTGGTGTTGTGATAGCGATAATATTGGTTACGAGGTTTTTCCACAATGTCTCTGCCTCACTGCCGAAGATAGAAGCGTCGAATTTCAGACCAGGACCTACATTGATACGCTTAAGGTCGGCCAGCCATTCGGCATCTTCTTTTGCTGGCGGATTGGTGAGCATCAGCTCATTGGCGCGAGCAAAGAATTTGTCCATAGGCATCGTCATGATGTAATCCACAGGAGCTTTAAAGTCGTAATCAGGGTTGTAGGTACCCTTACCTGTATATTCTGCGCCGGTAGTCAGGAAGTCGTTCAGCATATAGGTACGCATCTCGTCCTGGATAGCATGTACGTTGTCCAGGTCTTCCTTGCCCTTACAAACGGTACGCAGCAGCATCCACACATGGTCGGTAGGGCTGGCGATATGTGTCATGTTGGCTGGAACATCGCCTTTGAATTTGGGGCCTGTAAAACAGTAGTAGCCATATTCACCCTCGATATCGGTGGCTACAGGAGCTGCTATACAGTTGCTCCAGGCATCAAGAATCTGAGCCAGACAGAAACGGTCTGTGTGAGGCAGGCGCAACACGAGTGCATCTCCTGAGAGGTCCATCATCACCTGTGTGTAGTTAGTGTCCACGTTAGGTGTCACCACCTCTTTGGTATTAGCATTGGCCAGCACGCGAGCGTGAATCAGGCGGTTGGCTGGTGCCTGCTGCTGACCAACGGGTTCTACTACGTTAGTCATATGAATATAGGTAGCGTCCATGAGCATCAGCGGCAGTGCATATACGTAAGCTCGCTCAAGCAAATCGGCCTTCTCGGCATCGGTTAGATTTTTTGACGCATTAGCGGGATTGTCGGAATAGGTATTGCATCCTGTGGCGACAATGGTTGCAAGCAGCATCATGGCTGCTGTAGCAAGGTTGTGAATTAGTTTTGTTTTCATACAGTTTTTTATTTGATTTATAGTAAAAAATTTTTTAACCGCCGCAAAGATATGAAAAAAATCCATATCCTCCAAACTTTTTACAAAATTATTTAAAAAATAAATCAAATTTTATTACGCCCCATTGCGCCCTAGTAGCCAGGATTCTGTTTGAGTTCAAATGCTGTACCCTTGGTGGCGTCAATCTCAGCTTGTGGAATAGCCACGTACTTGTTGGTTTTCATAATTTGATGGTAAATTCATCCATGATGTCATCGTTCTCTATCTCGTATGTGAGTTCTTTTCGGATAATTTTCTTATCTTCGTATTCAGGCATCTCTACCGATACCCTTGCAAATTGATCTTGTGTCATAACTTTAACTATAATTTATTTCAGGAAGTCCTCGCGCATGGGGGTGAAGGTGTCGATGAGAACACCTGCTTCAAGGCATACGCAACCATGAGGCAGATTTGGAGCAACATAATAGCCATCTCCAGCTTTTAGGATTTTCTTTTCCTCTCCGATAGTTACTTCAAAGCATCCGCTGACCACATAGGTAGTCTGCGTATGTGGATGCTGATGCAGCGTGCCAACCGATCCTTGATTGCATTTCACTTTCACCATCATTAAGTTCTCATCATACCCCATGATCTGACGAACAACGCCTTCACCGGCCTGTTCCCACTCAATCTCCGAGGCTATCTGGTAAGTATTACTTTTCTTTTCCATAATCATAACTTTCTGGCTTTAACCATATATCCTTCTGTATGGCGGCAAAGGTAATCATTAATTAAGTTTCCACCAAAATTTTTGCCAAATATTTTCGGTTTTATTTATTTTCTCATCAACTTGATATACCATTCCTCATTAGGGGAATGGCCACAATAATGTTTGCCGTCACCTCCCAAATCCCATTGCTCAACGATTTCCCATTGACGAGTAGGGAGAAGGTCGTATTCACCTGATATAATAACGGTGGCTTCTTTACGACGAAATTTCCGATGGCTAATTTTCTTACCTCGTTTCTGAGACTTACAGCAACACCAAGTGCAGACTGGTGTCTTTTTTCTACTTTTACCCATAATGCTTGTAATGTTATGAGAGGTCACATACTCTTGATGCGCCACTCGGTTAAACATTACGAGGCAGAGGATTCTTTTAATAGTTTCATATCTTCAATATTTTAATTTTGCTGCAAAATTAATCATTAATAAAATATCTTCCAAACTTTTCCGACTTTTTCTTGCAGAATTGTTTTTTTCTTAGTACTTTTGCCACATGTTGGTGTGTTGGAGCCGATACCTTCGGAAAAGATCATAAATCGCCACATCACTACCTGCGCCATAAAAGTACGTATATATAATGTCTATGAATATATCGCATATTAATCATGAGGGTGTTGCCCAGTTGAATGATGATCATCAGCAGGGTGTAGCAGCAAGAGCGGAATCTTTTGCTAAGGCCTTTGGTATGGGTGATTGTGGTCGTATCATGGGACTTCTTCATGACAAAGGAAAAGAGCAATTAGAATGGCAAAAGTATATTCAGGGAGTAACGGGATATAATAATGAATATGCGCATATAAAAACAGGTCCAAATCATTCTTATGTAGGAGCTGTTATTGCTCAGAAGCAATATCCTCAGATTGCACCTCTTATAGCACAACCTATCGCAGGTCATCATCGTGGGCTTTATGATTATTGTGACTATATTGAAGAAACAAAGCGGGGCATTCCTCAGGACGTGACTATTGGTGAGCTTATTCCTTATCAGTTACCTAAGTTCTCTAAGCCAGAACGTTTTGATTTGCACCATATTGTTCGTATGCTTTTCTCTTGTTTGGTAGATGCTGATAGTCTTGACACCGAGACTTTCATGAATCCTGAACAAGCTAAGTTGCGTGGCAGTCACGCATCAATGCATGAGCTTTTGGCTATGATGGAAAAACATCTACAGGAATTGAAAACTAGTGCACCAGATACTGAAGTTAATCGCATCCGTAACTATGTACAAGAGCAATGCATTAAAGAAAGTCAAGGTATCGGTGGTTTTTATAGTCTGACGGTTCCAACAGGTGGCGGAAAAACACTGGCATCTGTTCTGTGGGCTTTGCATCATGCTGTAAAGAATCATCTGCAGCGCATTATCATCGCTATACCTTATACTAGTATCATTGTGCAAACTGCTGCTACTCTGAAGCGCATATTTGGTGAAGATAATGTACTGGAACATCATTCCAATATAAATCCTGATGATATAAAGGATGAGGAACTGCGTGAGCGTTTGCTATTGGCTACAGAGAACTGGGATTATCCTATCATAGTAACCACTAATGTTCAGTTCTTTGAATCTCTGTTCAGTAATAAGCGATCTGATTGTCGCAAGTTACACAATATCGCCAAGAGTGTCGTTATACTGGATGAAGTTCAGACATTGCCTTTGGATTTCTATCGACCTATTGTAGATACCCTCAATACACTTCAGCGAGTATTTTCTACGTCTGTTCTCTTCACAACAGCCAGTCAACCCATTTTGAGTGGTCGGATAGAGGGGGCTAATCCTAAAGCGAGTTTTGATGCTTTGTCATCTGTTCATGAAATTATTCCTGATGGTATAGAACTGCATGATAAGTTACGACGTGTTGCATTACAGTTTTTGGATGGGGCTAGAAGCTATGACGATATTGCAAAGGAATTGAATAAACATCAAAAGGTGTTGTGTATTGTCAATACGCGTCGTGATGCTAAGGAACTTTACGACCGATTACCCAAAGAAGGCATCTGCCTTCATTTGTCACGTATGATGTGCCCAACACATGTTTCTGCTACAATCGAACATATAAAAACTGCATTAAAACTACAGAAGAATCAACCTCTTCGAGTTATTGCCACGCAATTGATTGAAGCTGGTGTGGATATTGATTTTCCTGTCGTCTTTCGTCAGGAGGCAGGATTAGATTCCATCCTTCAGGCTGCTGGCCGCTGCAATCGAGAAGGAAAACATGATATTTGTACGACCTATGTATTCAGTTTGGGCAAGGAGCATCCTTTGCCACCCGGCTTTATGACTCAAACCAACAATGCCCGTTTGAATATGGGACAACAGCATGACTGGTTTTCTCCCGAAGCAATGACTTGCTACTTTAAGCAACTTCATTCTCGTGTAGATAATTTTGACAGCAAGCAAATGCAAGAATTGCTATATAAGCCAGCATGCGAGTTTGAGGAGGCTGCTCGCCAGTTCCACTTAATAGATGATCAAACCACATCAGTCATTATCAATTGGAAAGAAAGTATGGATATCTATGAGAAACTCCTCTCGCAAGGCCCTTCCTATGACCTTATGAAGAAACTGGCACACTACAGCGTCAACATCCGTAAACGTGACTTTGAGAAGTTACAAAACATGGGGGCGATAGAGGAGCCTTTCGAGAATATATATGCGGTTACCAATCCCAGTTTCTACAAGGCAGATACTGGTTTGACAATCGATAATCAATGGTTAGAAGAAACATTCATTATATAAACAATGGAATTTACAGATAAGGAATTTTGTTTGGAAGTATGGGGTCCGATGGCCTGTTTCACTCGCCCAGAACTGAAGGTGGAGCGTGTGAGCTATGATGTGATCACGCCATCTGCGGCTCGCGCCATTTTTGAGGCCATTTTCTGGAAACCTGCTGTCCATTGGCAGGTTACTAAGATCGAAGTGCTCAATCCTATCAAGTGGACCTCTGTACGTAGGAACGAAGTAGGAGCTGTGGCATCGAAGAGTCCTATTTTTATTGAGGATAAACGCCAGCAGAAGAATACACTCTGCCTGAAGGATGTGCGTTATCGTATCTGGGCCAAGCTTGAATTTATACCTGTGCGTAAGCGCAAGGGCGAGCAACCCTCTTTGTTTGACGAGACTGCTCATTCCGATGAGAATCCTGCCAAATACAATGCCATGTTTGAGCGTCGCGCTAGCAAAGGTCAATGCTTCAACCAACCATATTTGGGCACACGCGAGTGTTCGTGCTCCTTTAGATTGGTTAATCCGGAAGCGGAAGAACTTGATGCTCCTATCAGCGAAAATCGCGACCTGGGTATCATGCTCTATGACATGGACTTTGAGCAGAACTTGAAGAATCCACCAGCCATGTTCTATCGTGCCCAGATGGAGAATGGTGTTATTAATGTTCCACCTAAAGATAGCGAGGAGATTTTAAGATGATACTGAACGCATTATATGATTATTACCATCGTTGTGGCGATTTACCTCGAAAAGGAATGGAACTTAAAGAGCTTGGATTCCTGATTGTCATCGACAAAGAGGGGCATTTTCTTAGATTCGAAGATCGTCGAAAAAACAAAAAACAAGCACAAACATTTCTTGTAAAGAAGCATATTGGGCGTACAAGTGCGGTGGTGGCAAACTATCTGTATGACAATAGTGGCTATGTCTTTGGACATTCCGACAAAGGAGATGTTATGGCACAATATCGGGCATTTAAGGATAAAGTTGAGGACATATATCAGTTGCACTCACAAGATGAAGATATGATAGCCGTTCATCTTTTTTATTCACAAGAACATCAAGACGTTCTTACGCAAATGAAGCAGGATCCTCTGTGGTCTGAGATTGAACGGAATCTTAATAAGAAATATTCTGCGTTTTCTTTCCTTATTGAAGGTAAAACTAAAATTGTTGCTGAGAAAGTAGAACTATTAGATATAGAAGACAGCGAATCTTCTGATGAGGGGCAAATATGTCTCGTCTCTGGCAAAAAGGGAAAGGCTGTGGAAACAACTACAGCTACAATGATACCAGGCAGTCAGGCCACGGCTAAGTTAGTAGCTTTTCAGGTTAGTTCTGGTTATGATTCTTATGGAAAGACTAAGGGTGGTAATGCGCCAATTAGTGAAGACGCAGAGTTTGCATATACCACAGCGCTCAATCATCTGTTAGAGGCTAACTCTCGTAATAAATTCATGGTGGGCTCGCGTACGTTTCTGTTCTGGGCATCCAAGAATGACGAGGCAGGAAAAGAGGCCGAAGAGAGTATCTTCAGCATGTTTGGTTTCTCTGAGCAAGAAGACGACCCCAATAAGAATATAGAACAAGTTAGAAAAGTGTTTACAGCCATTTATTCAGGCGAGATGAAAACCACATCCGAAGATAAGTTCTATATTTTAGGCCTCGCACCTAATTCAGCGAGAATAGCTGTGGTTTATTGGGCCGAGATTCCGTTAAAAGAGTTTGCTGGCACCATCTGTAAGCATTTCGAAGACATGAATGTTGTGGATACACGCTTAGAAAAGAAGCCATATATGAGTTTGCGTAATATACTCAGTACAGTGACACTTGGCGGTAAGGCATCGGATGCAACTCCAAATCTGCCAGATGCTGTCGTAAAGAGTATTTTCCAAGGTATTCCTTATCCACAAACGCTTTTTGCATCGTGCATTCGCCGTATTCGAGCAGAGTCGGGCGATAAGGATAAGAATGCCGTACATATCACTCGTGCAGCCATTATTAAGGCTTATTTAAACAGAATCAGTAATAATCAAAAAATAAATGTTATGTTAGACAAAGACAACACTAACCAAGGCTACCTTTGTGGCCGTCTGTTTGCCGTGCTTGATAAGATTCAGGAAGAAGCAAACAATCAGCATTCCATTCGTGAACGCTACATGAATTCAGCCAGTTCAACACCTGCTGCAGTATTCTCTACGATTCTCAATCTCTCTAATCATCATGTGGAGAATTTAAAGAACGAAGGTCGAAAGATTTTCTTTGAGAAGTTGAAGCAGGAAATTATCAGCAAGATTGATGCAGATGGGTTCAAAGCACAATTGGATTTGCAAGATCAGGGCCGATTCTTTATTGGCTACTATCACCAGCGCCAAGACTTCTTTTCTAAGAATGAAGATAATAATAACGAATAATCACAAAAAACAGATACAACTATGTCAGAATTAAAGAACAGAATCGATTTCGTTTACATCTTTGATGTACAGGATGGTAATCCCAATGGTGATCCCGATGCAGGTAATCTTCCACGTGTGGATGCCGAAACTGGTATGGGACTTGTAACAGACGTTTGTTTGAAACGTAAAGTGCGTAACTATGTACAAGTGGCTAAGGAGTGCGCCGCTGGCTATGATATCTTTATCAAAGAGAAAGCCGTTTTGAATACACTCATCGATGCTGCCCACGAGGAGGATACTGTAAAGACTGCTTCTGATAAGACTTCTGCAGCAAGAGACTTGATGTGTAAAAAATATTTTGATATTCGTACCTTTGGCGCAGTAATGTCAACAGGTAAGAATGCTGGCCAGGTTCGAGGCCCCATCCAATTCACTTTTGCCCGTTCTGTCGATCCTATTGCTGCTATGGAGCACTCAATCACTCGTATGGCAGTTGCCACTGAAAAAGAGGCTGAGAAGCAAGGAGGTGATAATCGTACCATGGGTCGCAAGGCCACTGTACCTTATGGTCTATATGTGTGTCATGGTTTTATTTCTGCTAATCTTGCCAAACAGACAGGTTTCAGTGAAGAAGACCTGAATCTGTTCTGGGATGCGCTCAAGAATATGTTCGATGTCGATCGCTCTGCTGCACGTGGACTAATGAGTGCCCAAAAGCTGATTGTCTTCAGGCACGAATCTGTATTGGGCAATGCACCTGCCAACAAACTTTTCGATTTAGTAAAGATTGAAAAGGTATGCGATGGTGCACCCCGTAAGTTCGAAGATTACAAGGTGTATGAAATCGAGAAGGACAGCCTCCCAACTGGTGTAACTGTCGAAGAACTGATTTAATCGTTTATGGCAGAAAGACGTATAATAAGAAACAGTACAGCCGAATTCCTGATATTTCAAGCAGAGGCGAAGGAACAGGGAATCGAAGTAATGTATGCTGAAGAAACAATTTGGTGTACTCAGAAAGCGATGGCTGCACTTTTCGATGTTGGAGTACCGGCCATCAGCAAGCATCTGGCAAATGTGTTTGAGACAGGTGAACTGAAAGAAGAAGCAACTATTTCCAAAATGGAAACAGTTCAACAAGAAGGCAATCGTGAGGTGAAACGTATGGTCGTGATGTATAAACTTGATGCCATCATCGCGGTGGGCTATCGTGTGAACAGCATTCGTGCCACTCAGTTCCGTCAATGGGCCACAAGTGTACTGCGTGAGTATGCCATCCGTGGTTATGTGCTTGATAGGAAGCGCATGGAGAATGGTGCTTTTTTAGGCGAGGACTATTTTGAGCACTTGCTGGCAGAGATTCGTGAGATTCGTCTGTCGGAACGGCGATTCTATCAGAAACTGACGGATATCTATGCTACCAGCATGGACTATAACAAAGATGCACCTACTACGCGGCTATTCTATAAGCGCATTCAAAATAAAATGCATTACGCTGTGCACCAGCATACGGCTGCTGAACTCATTATGGAGCGGGCTGATGCCGAAAAAGAGCATATGGGCTTAACCACCTGGGAGAATGCCCCTGATGGAAAAATTGTTAAGACGGATGTTTCTATCGCCAAGAATTATCTCAACGAGATGGAACTCGAAGATATGGGACATATCGTAACCGCAGTGCTTGATTTTGCCGAGAGTCGAGCCAAGCGCCATATTCCTATGACGATGGAAGACTGGGCCAAACGTATCGATGCCTATCTGAGTAGCGACGAGCGTCCCCTGCTGGATCACGCAGGAAGTGTAAGCCACGAAGAGGCTGTACTTCATGCTGAAACAGAATTTGAAAAGTATCGCATCGTGCAGGACCGTCTGTTCCAAAGCGACTTTGATAAATATCTGGGCGAACTGCCATTTGAAGAGAAAGACTGATAAATAACGAAGTGGCGTATGTAGCGTAAACAAATTATTCGAATATATCATTTGGGGAGCAACTGGCAACACAAGATAGAGACACTTGGTAAAATTACGTCATTTGATCCTACTGATACATTAATTGTATGAACGCGAACCAGAAGCATTGCATTAAATGTGAACTAATTCGCGCTTCTTGATAATCAGAGAGTTAGGAAGAATTAAGCCTAATGGCCTATGACAAATTTTCTCTTGGTAAAAGATTCGCGAATAGAAAAAATTAATAGCTGTAAATCAATAAAATACAGCTATACAGTCGCCCCTCACGTAGGGGTGTGGATTGAAACTCTGATAACCCTTTGCAGAACGCAAGAGCGACCTGTCGCCCCTCACGTAGGGGCGTGGATTGAAACATCAAAGAAGAGTCCCAACCGCTCAATAAGCTCGGTCGCCCCTCACGTAGGGGCGTAGATTGAAACTCCAAGTAACCGCCTCTCGGGTTTATTCCGTTAGTCGCCCCTCGTGTAGGGGCGTGGATTGAAACAACGGCAACAACGGCAACTTGAACAACAACACTTGGTCGCCCCTCACGTAGGGGCGTGGATTGAAACATGTTGTTAAGCCAGTCGGCCCAGGCGGCGCTCGAGTCGCCCCTCACGTAGGGGCGTGGATTGAAACAACGACTTCAAACTGCCACTCGACGAACTGGGCAGTCGCCCCTCACGTAGGGGCGTGGATTGAAACGTGGCGCAAAACGGCTTGGTGCAAGAAATCGAGTGTCGCCCCTCACGTAGGGGCGTGGATTGAAACAATTCGGGTGGCGTCAACCCCGCTAACACCAACAAGTCGCCCCTCACGTAGGGGCGTGGATGGGAACGATTTTCCCCTGCCTTTGTCTAAAGAGATAGCAAGGGTGGGGGATTATACTTGTTCTAGGACAAACCAAGCGAGCAGGGTTCGAGCGGTAAATCCTACTGAACTAAAATTATACCAGAACTATGCCATCACGAGTCACATTCTCGTAGAATGGGGTATACGATATGATTCCCACTCTTTAGTTGTGTACATGATGGGGTTGATTTCTTGACCTAAGTCGCAGCCTAGAATCTTTACGAGCATCACCCCAAGATTGTTAGCGAAAAATGCAAATGATATCGAAAAAAATAATATGAATGCCTATGACGATGAGGATTGGGAATGAAAATCATCCGAGAGCCTTTGCGCTCTCGGATGATAGTTTTTTTTAGCGGGGGAGGAGATGCTTGCGCAGCTCGTTGATGAGCTCGCGGAACAGCTGCTCTTGTCGCTCGGGATCGTCGTCGTAGTGCGACAGGATGTCGCGCCAGATTTCGATCTGCTTACTGGTTTTTAACTCGAAGTCCGAAGGAAGTTTACCTTTTTAGGCTCCATTAATACAGCCATGGCCCAGATTGTACTGGGCCTCTTTGGCACGGTGCATGCGGTAGAAAGTCAGATGGACCTTCACCAGCACCTTGACTGTCAGAGCGTGCGCTGCTGACAGTGGATCTAAATTGTACTTCTTCATCACGTTTTTTACGTAATTGTGTTAATAATTATATATTGTGTCCTGGCTATAGGACACTATTTTGTTAGCCTGCCGGAATCTTTTTACCTTTGTATTGTCAACCGGTGACACTTTATATCAATAACGTTCAATCATCTAAAATATTGTGTTTAAATCACAAAAAACTATGAACCAGGAAAATTTAAACCTAATCAAAAGCAGTTTGCCCCTTATGGGGCAAGCTGCAACCCCTTCAGCGAAGAGAATAATTTCGATGAAGGATTTGGATGAGTTGCAATCGGATCGTATCACCCCAGAGATGGAACTGCCACCTATGCAGCCGCTGTTTTCGATCCATGGAGTGCCTTGCTTTTATCGTGGCGAGCTGACTGCTGATTGTGGTAAGGCAAAGAGTGGCAAGACTACCTTCCTGTCGATACTGATGGCGGCTACCATCAAGCGACAGACACTGGCGCTGGAACGACTGACCGACGAGCCGCTAAAGGTGCTCTGGATTGACACAGAGCAGAGTCAGCAGAGTACGCAGGAGATACTGAAAGAGCGAATCATGCCGCTGGCCGGGGTGGACAAGCTTGACGATACGCAGTTTTTTGCCTTCAACCTGCGAGGTGTTGGTTTTGAGAAGCGTGGAAGAATGGTGGATGTGGCTATCCGATCGATAAAACCTGACATTTGTATTATCGATGGTGTGAAGGATCTGATGACTGATATCAACGACGCTGTACAGGCTACGCTGATTATGGAGAAGCTGATGGAGCTGGCTAAGGAAATGAACTGTTGCATCGTGTGCGTGTTGCACCAGAACAAGAGTGAACAGGATCGCAACATGCGTGGCTCTATCGGTACCGAACTTACCAACAAGGCTTTCGAGGTGTTTCAGTGCTCGATACTGGGTGATGATGAGACTTTTAAGGTGGAACAGACTTATAGTCGCAAACGAAAAATTAAGCAGAATTTTTATTACACCATCAATAAGGATGGCTTGCCTGAGGCTTGTGCCAACTATCACGAACAGCCACGCGATGCTCAGGGGCGGTTTATGAGCATGAAGCAGGATATGAGTGCTGATGAGGTTAATAAACTGTTAAAAGTTTTCGTAGATGCTTTTGAGGGTCGTTCGCAACGCCGTTTTAATGAGCTGATGGCTGTGGCATTGAAGAAGTGCGGCGTGGCTGATGCTGCGACCTACTATGCCTACTTGGCCAAGGCTGAGGATGCGGGGGTTGTGCGCAAGATGGAGCATCCCGAAACGGGCGAGACTTGGGTGGAACTGCTTGACAACACGTTGCCCTTTTAATTTAATTAATTAATTTAGCCCCTATAAAGGGGCTTAATTTAAATTTAATTTAATTATTAATTAATTATAACCCGCGCGAGCCGATGAAGTGGAATGAGGTTTTCTGCAACACGTTTAAGGCTATGAGTGAAAGGTTGGCGCCTGAGATAGAACGGAGGGTGAACTTTATGTTGCCTTCGCTGCCGATGGTTGAGGCTTGCAGGGCCAGCGAGTTCGATTTTCTGCAGGTGCTGATAGGGCAGGGGGTGATAACCACAGAGCAGGCGCTGCATGCAGCTGAGTGCTATCGGTTGGGTAAAACCAAGACCGGGCGAACCATCTTCTGGATGATAGACGACATGATGACGCCGCTGGATGCTCATATCGGTGATGGCTGGCTGTCGCAGATGCTGAAAGCCCGCGAAGAGCTGCTGGCTTACTGGACTGTGAAGCACTGTCTGTTTGGGCTGCATCTGGTGGATGGCTCCAAGCCGATAGGCATCGTAGAGTCGGAGGCTTCGGCTGTGATTCTGAGCGAGCTGTATCCTGAATGTGTTTGGCTGGCTTATGCCGTTAACTTGCATTTGGTGATGGACATGCTGGCGCCGCTGCAGGGCAGCACGGTAACCATCTATCCGCGAACCGACCCCACGATGAGCAACTACGTGTTTTTTCTCGACTATGCCAAGCAGGCAGAACAGTATTACGACATCCGGTTGCGGATTGACAATACCTTGGAACTGCATGCCACCGAGGAACAAAAGCAACGGTGTATCGACATCGTGGATTTTGTACTTGATTCTGCGAGATAATCAACTTGTTTTATCATCAAAATCAACTTACTTTTTATCTATAATCAAATTACTTTTCATCCACAATCAATATGGTAAATTACTACAATAAGCATCTGTTTATCAGTAAGGCTAAACTGGCCGAACTGGCTGGTGTGTCGTATCGCACTTTTAACCGCTATCTGAAAACCCGCCGGCACATTCTTGATGCCCTGGGTGTGAAGCGCCATGCCAGGCTACTGCCACCTCAAGCCGTGAAGTATGTTTGTGAAGATTACTGCATCGACCTACCACCGGAGCTACAGGATCAGCGTGTACTGCAGAGTCATCAGCTTTATCAGAAGGTGGTGCGTGAATTGCAACTGACTACCTTTTTTGAAGGTAAGTGGACGAAAATCACCGAAATTCCACCTGATTTCTGATTATTTTCACGCTAACTTGCCATAACTGGACAATGGCCTTGCCTGTTTTTGTAATTTTGTACTCGCTAATCCGGATGGCAATGTTTAATGTTTAATGTTTAATCTAAATTATGGTACGTTACATTTTAAAGCAGATCAAAATCACTGGCAACAAGTGTTTTGGTAAGTGGTTTGCCAAGAACGTGGTGGAGGAGACGATCGACCTGGACGGTCTGGCCGACCACATGAGTCATCATCATTCGCCTTACTCGAAGGGCGTTATCAAGGGCTTGCTCACCGACATGATTGGTTGTATCAAGGAGCTCCTGCTGGAGGGTAAGAACGTGAAGATCGACGACCTGGCTATCTTCTCGCTTGGTATCAAGAACAAGGAGATGGCGGTGAAGGAGGACGACTTCACTGTGAGCAAGAATATCGGCGGTGTGAAGCTGAAGGCCCGTGCCACTGGCGACCTGATGAGTAAGAGTCTGAATCTGGAGGCTACCCTGAAGAAGGCTACCTTTGTGAACGGTAAGTTGACTACCGAGCCAAGTAATGGCGGTGGTGGTAATACCAGTGGTGGTGGTAACACCGGTGGAGGCGGTAACCATGAGCCTATCGGTGATTAAATTTTAGGCACGGATTTACACGAATTTATTTCTTGTAGTCCTGTAGTCCGTTGCTAAACCCCCAATTTAAATTCTAATTTATAATATTATGGTGAAAGTAAACTGGACCAAAGTTGCTAAGGTCCTTAAATTTGTCGCAACAGTTATTACCTCAGTTCTCGGATCCATAGCCGTACAGTCATGCGCACAGTAAACTTGATTGTGATTCATTGCAGCGCCACGAAATGCAACAGGCGCTTCACGGTGAACGATTTGGAAAACTGTCATAATGCCCGATTCCACAACAAGGGCGTGGGCTATCACTACTATATAGAGCGTGATGGACAGGTGTTCCAAACCCGGTCGGAAGATGAGGTGGGTATGCACGCACGCCATTATAATGCTCACAGCATCGGTATCTGCTACGAAGGCGGATTGAACGAGAACGGTTTACCTGCCGATACCCGAACGCCAGCCCAAAAACAAACGCTCAGAGCATTGCTGCGCAGTCTGAAGGTGGACTATCCGGAGGCAAAGATTATCGGTCATCGCGACCTGCCATGGGTGGCAAAGGATTGTCCTTGTTTTGATGCTCGCGAGGAGTATCGTGATTTGCAGCCGCTTGCACTTGAGCAGTAGGCCTTATTCATCCTCTCCCAATTGGGAGAGGATTTTCTGTAGGTGTAAAGTAATGTAGCACCCTCCCAATTCCTGCTTTGAGGGAAACCATCGGTTTCCAGCCTAATTGTTCGATGGCGGATGTGTCTAAAGCTGTGCGGCGATAGGCACAATAGCCTTTCTGTTCGCACTCCGATACTACCACCTGCATCGTCGTGTTCTTGCTTGATGCCGCTAATAGTTGTGCCAAGTTCCTGATGCTGATGGGTTCCGTTTCGTTAGCGAGGTTGTAGGCCTTTGCCGTTTGGCCATGAAAGAGCACAGTGAACATACCCACGACGGCATCTGTGATATAAAGAAACGCTCGAACAGCCTCACCACTGCTTTTTAGCACAATGTCACGACCAGCCACAACGTCGCCCATCAGGTCGGCCATCACCCTTCCGTCATTTTCTAGTGTCATCGTAGGGCCATATGAATGAGCTATGCGAATAGCATTAAAGTTCACACCATATTGCAGATGATAGCTTCTCAGCAAAGTTTCTGCTGCCCGTTTGCTCTCAGGATAGCACGACCTGTCATCCATAGGGGAGAGCGTTCCATAAGCCTGCTCATCCATCAACTCTGCCTCCTCGTTTTTGCCATACACCTCACGGGTAGAGGCAAATATGATCTTAGAGACTTCTGCGACACGTGCCATTTCCAAAACGTTGATTGTTCCTATCAGATTGCACTTCATGATGCCCACAGGATCCGTATTGATAAAATAAGGACTGGCATTGCCTGCCAGATGGAATACATAATCCACCTTTCCCTCGTAGGCGATAGGCTCGCACACATCTTGTATCAGCAAGCAGAAATAAGACTTCCCTACATACGGGCCAAAATATTGCTCTGCTTTATGGCGATTCCTGCAAAGGACCACTACGGAGACATGGATGCCAACATGCTCATGCAGATAGAGCAACAGCCAAGTGACATACGAGGCCAACATGCCTGTAGCCCCAGTAACGAGGACGGTCTTTCCCTCAAGTTTTCGCCAAGGCAGCTTGGCCTCACTCATCCTCTGTAAATCCTCTTGGATAATATCTTTATTCACAGTGGTAGTTTACTTAAAATCCAAATACAGCACTTTCTTCCCTCGCTTCAATGATGGCCTTGAACATAAAGTAGTCGGCAGGAGTTGTAATCTTGATATTCTCGACCGTGCCTATAATCGTATGCAACTCATAACCATAATGGTTCATCATCGAACAGGTATCCACAAAATCATGCCTATCCTCTGCCAATGCCTTCTGATGGGCCTCCAGCACATCTTTCAGCACAAAACACTGTGGTGCTCTCGCTATCAGAACGCTATTGCGATCAGGCACCTCCAGCGAACCGTCAGCTTTCTTCGTGACGATGGTCTCCATCGCTGGTACACAAACAATACAGTTTCCTTTCTCCTTGGCCACTTCAATACACTCAATAATGGTTTTCTCCATTGCCAAGGGGCGCACACCGTCGTGTATCAGCACCATCGAATCCTCTGGATAATGTTGCTTGGCGCATACCAGTCCATGATAAATGGAGTCTTGTCCTTTAATGCCACCAGGTACGATATCTACTACTTTTGTCAAATCATATTTCTTAACCTGGCGACGCAGATAAGGAATCCAGTCTTCCAAGCATACCACCACGATGGCATCCACCTCCTGGATATGCTGAAACACCTCGATGGTATAGACTACGATAGGTTTCCCCCGAAACTCAAAAAACTGCTTGGGGCGACTATGATAATTAAGTCTGTTTCCTTGCCCTCCTGCAAAAATTACTGCTATGTTCATGTTTTACCCTTTTACTTTTTTACCCTTTTCCTATTCAAAGTCATTCCGCCATGTCACTTTCTTACCACTCAAGTAGTCTGCCATCTTCTCTGCGATGTCCTTGGCAGCATGGCCCGTTTCGTTAAGTCCCATTCTCACGGTAAAGGCATCCCACTTCTTCAGATAGTCCCCCATGTCGAACGCCTTCACGTTCTGCTCCATCTCGTCATTGTTCTTAGCGTATGGGAACGGCAGTTCCTCCATCTCATAGTACACACCACGATATTCTTTGTATTCATCATAGTCAGAAGCATAGATGAAACAAGGAATTCTGCGCATAGCAGCATCGAATATACAACTACTATAGTCAGACATCATCACATCCGTAGCCATTAATAGATCCTGCATATCAGGATAGGATGTTGCATTCACGACATTTGAAGGGATTATTGTTCCACTCAGCATTTTCATCTGTGACTGATGCCATCTCAAAAGAATAGTCCATTCTCCACCGAATCTCTGACTCAGACTCTGACGAAGATCTGTAAAGTTGCTGAAGAAGACACTATCGTCCACACGTCCTTCCGTTACAAACTTGTCGCGATGGGTTGGTGCGTATAGTAGAACCTTGTTTGTTGCAGGTATATTAAGCGTTTTCTTTACTTTTTCTGTAATCTGAGCGTTTTCTGTAAATAGGATATCATTCATGGGATATCCACATTTCCAGATAGGCCCGTTGTAACATAATACATTACGATAAATGGCTGAAAGATGATCTGAATTAGAGATAAACACATCTGCTAAGTTTGCCATTCTTTCATACAGTCTTTTGTTTTTTTGATCCTTTTCTGATTGTACATCGCCAAAAACTTTCTTTATGCCAAGTCCTCCATGCCAAGTCTCGATATACAACTGGCCTTTACGTTTCAGGAAATAATCAGGTGTCAAACAATTGTTTATCCATATTTTTGCTGTGGCATGTTCGTATATCCATCTCAGACTATACCATCTCACAGTTCTCATCCACTCTGGCAACTCATATTCATATCCACGCTTTTTTACCCAAACAATTTCTGTTTCAGGGCAGATCTCATGCAAAGCCTCAAGCATCGGTTTCTGATTATCACCATAACGGATTCCGCTAAATGCTGTGGCTATCACCTTGTTCTTCTTAATAGGAAATATGCGCAACAGGTAGAACAAGGCAATAAAAATTGCCCTCCCCACTGGCCTGACTACAGGCCTCACCATTCGCCATATCCTATGTTTCATACTCTTAATACAAAATAGATCTTATCCGGCTTCTGCATCTTCTAATGACTTCCTATCTAATTTGCTTTTTGCAGAAAGCATTATTCCTTCAATTTTGCTCAATGCAGAAAGCGAATCCGTACGTTTTTTGCTTCATGCAAAAAGCATTTCGCCGACAAAGATACAAAGTTTCTGGCAAATATCCAAGAAATCACGCAAAAATTAATGCTATCATTCCAAACAATATCGTCACAAGAAGAGATTATTCCAGGGAGTTGGAATCAAATGACACCGATCTTACTTCTATATTATTCTTAATTTTAAGATTATGCTTAAATCTTAATGATAGTATGCCAACGGGCATTAGCAAATATAGTATTCTTTTCAGCCCACTATAATTGTGAAAAATAGAATAGCAAAAATGTTTCTTAAGAAGATAACTCTGGATAACATTCTCCCTATTTCCTCTTTCTGAAGGAGAGTTAAATCTCCAGGATCCAAAGGCGTTATGCCAACATACATTATTACCATTATATGTATTGATAGTGAAGTACGTATCTGGATATACTGTCATATCTGAAAAGTGAAGAGGTACTCCGTCAAAACGAACTAACTCACCATCATAATGATATAACGACATAAAAATCTTAGTGATGATGCCTGGCATAGGTCTTATGTCTAAAGAACCATCCTCCAGAACAAAATGCCTATTACTATAATATTGCAGACAATGCCGAATAAACGGATGTCCTTTTATGGAACCGATAACATGAGCCTCTATCTTACAAGAGCCTTCAGTTCCAATAAATAAGGGCTGATTCAGGAATCCATCAAACGTTCCCGTCATGGTAACATCTGCATCCATATAGATGCCACCATAATTATCAAGTACCCATAGACGGAAAAAGTCTGTGACAAATGCCCATTTCTTAGCAGAATAAGCTTCACGAGTCCACAGAAAATCCTGATATGGAAAATTCGTTTTATTCCATTCCTTGATTTCATAGCCAACCAGTTTTTCCTTCCACGTTGCCAAACACTGTTCAACATCCGACGGTTTTTCGTCAGACAACCACAGATAGTGTATTACTTTGGGTATCATATCAATTCTTCAATTACAATTCAAAGCCACATTTATCTGGTAATATCTGCTCAAAAGCATCAAGAAGTCTTTTTTTATAATCCTCAAAGTGGGTAACATGTTCACCGTCATTTAAGCAGACTATTTTTTTCCTCTGATGGAGAACGCACTCCACACTCTCAGAAATGTTCCTGTCACAAAGATAAAATACGCTTCCATATTTGAAAACATCACATGGTGTAAAATTACCTGAAACCAGTTGCCAATAACGTATCAATGTAGGAGAAACATCTCCGTAGGAACGGAATTTGCTTGCACAGGTCCTCGACAGGTCGTTTTCACAATACTTCCAGATTTCTTCAAATGTCTTTTTTAGATATATTTGGGGCAGATGGTTCATTGCTATACCAGGGAATCTAGAGAGACTCAGATATCTAAGGTTTGCTCTTACAACTCTAGGGATAGTAGGTGGATACCACTTAAAGAAGTTTTCCTTTATTACCTTCTTTTTATCAAAATTTAAATTTACTAAAGCCTTTGCCATAAAACAACAATTGTCATAAACATTAGGTTTGTAATGGCAAACTGCTGACATAATGCCAATATCGCAAGGAAGCCCTTTCTTAAAGAAATGGGTTGGAGACACACTGTCAAGAAGGAACATGTCATCACAAAAATATACGAACTTATCTGATAGTCCTTCTATTCTGTGAAAATTGAATTCTATCGGGAAACAGCTAAAAGTAGGCATGTATTGAGGTGGGACAATATCCTTATCATTTAAGACAACCAACTTGGGATGCTGGGTATTCATCCACTTTGGTGGATGGGCATTCGTAATAAAGAATACTTTGTTCACCCAAGGGGCAAATTTTTCAATACCCCTGAACAAGAAATGCAGCATGTTCCAACTGCGATACCTATATACACTACTATCCACAGTCCGACCAGCCTGAACAGAATAATATTCATACTGTTTTCTCCACTCAGGGTCGTCATTACTACCCCATGTGATTACAAAATCTATCTTTTCATCCATAGCCATATAGAATATAGAAATAACGACATCTTAAACCTCAAGCTTTTTCCTTTAGAAAGAGAATATAAAGCAATCGGAGTAGATGGATATATTTCATTTAGTTTATAGAAATAATAACTAAATAATCCTTTGTCCTGATAAAACATTTTATAGAGAAACCACTTAAAGGGTCTTTGCTGTTCTATTCTGATTTTATAATGTCTAAACATCTTTTCAACACGAAACGAGACATCGGCCCGGATTCTCAACTCTCCAGGCTTGGAACAAAAAGTACCCGCTAGAGAGTCCTCGCGAAAAGTGTAAATATATAGAACACGGTTCACAATTGCTATTTCATTTGCAAAATAGCCTGTACAAACAGAAAAATAATAATCATTAGAATATTCCACTTCTTCAAAACGGAATTTATGGTTCTCTATATATTCTCTTCTTACCATCTTACCCCATGGCTGACAATATCTTAATCTAATATATTGGTCATCTCCCGTTTTTAGGTATTCATCTATATACTTATTCAGATGATCTACTCGTTTTATTATTTTATTAACATCAGAAGACAATACACTTTTTTCTTTGAAATAAATCACATCTGCTTTTGATTCTACGTATGGAAGAATAATCTCGTACATGTCATCTACATACAAATCATCCGCATCGGCAAACAACAACCATTTCCCTTTGGCATAATCTAATCCTACATTCCGTGCATATCCCGCACCTCCGCTTTTTGTGGTGCGGACAAACTCCAAATAAGGGCGCGACAGTTCAGGATACCTCTCTAAATATGTATCTGAATCTGGACTGTTATCATCCACCACGATTACCTGAATATCTTCAGATACAGGGATTGACTTCAGGCACCGCATCAGCAGATCCGGGATGTCTTTATGAGGTATGATGATACTAAATAATGGGCAATCCATAGGTTTCTATATTAGTAGAGGAATCCTACGATCCATATAGGTAGTTTCTTGCCAATAGGAAACTCCATTGAGTCTGCTAAGACATACGAGTCGGGTATATCTGCTATCTGGTCGAAAGTCTTATCCTTACCACCAACCTCCAATATTATCTTACCGTCTATTTTGAAATCACCTTGTGTCTTACCATATTCTACGGTATGACTTGCTGACAATTGATTTACTACAAAGCACTCACGTATCGTACCTATCTTCTCCTCCGAACTCAAAGCATAGTGCATGTTAGGATTATGAAGATAAACTTTATCAGGTTTTTGCATCTTAGTCACTGACTTATTATCAGTGTAGAGCAAATTCAGTAATTCTGCCTTCTGCATACTGGCAAGGTAACTCAGCACGGTGGTTTTGTTTATTTCAAGGTAAGATGAGAGTTTGGCGATGCTGACATCGTATGGCACATTATTGGCCAAAAAGAGAAGCATTGCCTTGAGTTTACGAGTATAGGCAGGTTCAACCCCGCAGAACTGAGTCATTTCCTGATCGATGATAAAACTGACCACATTTTCAATACGGCTATAGTAGTCCTGATCATCTCCGTCATAGAAAGGATAGTATCCTACTCGCAGATAATCCTCGAAAAGCGCCTGAGGACGACATGCCTCACAGACCTTCTGGCAGATGGAGTCGGCATTACTCAATATTTCCTCTAATGAATAGGAAGGCAACTCAATGCCTTTGTAGAATTGCAGATATTCACGGAATGAGAGCCCTGCCATATCATAGTTGAGTACACGACGAGACAAGTCCGCGTCAGCATTTAGTATCTGTAACAGCGACGAGCCCGTAAAAGTAATCCTTAAGTCGGGCCATAAGTCGATAATCTCCTTCACTTCCTTACTCCAAGTAGGATATTTGTGCACCTCATCCAGAAACAAATGCTTGCCTCCCACCAAATGAAAACGTTCTGCCACCTCAAGCAGAGTATGATTAGTAAAATACATACTGTCCATCACCAGATAGAGAGCCTCGCCTGCGTTTATGCCATACTTCTGTCGAATATACTGACGCATCAGTGTCGTCTTGCCAACGCCACGAGAACCGCGGATTGACACTAATTGCCGCTCCCATTTGACAGTATGCATCATTTGGCGGACAATAGTCATACTAACTTGCGATATCAATATCCGATGTTTCCTAAAGAGAGTTTCCATTCCTTTATATACTCAAGATTATTACGTGCAAAAATACAAAAACTTAATGAAACAACCAAATTTATCGCAAAAAAGTTTATTACAGCAACCTAAAATTAATAAATTTCGTATATTACAGCAAACGATTTTGCGGCATTTCATCTGTAAAACCTATCTTACACATTAAATATTTCTATATTCACAAAACTCTTAGCCATACCAATAATGAATATAAACAGAATTTGATTTTAAACCTTAGGGATCTGTTTTTACTAATATCACGTAATGCCGATAACTTTGATGGATAAATCTCATCAAGTTTGAAGAAGTAGTATTTGAACAGTTTCCGGTCTTTATTGAGCATTAGCACCAAATATTGTTTCATGGACCTTTCCTTACACATTTGATGCTGATGTAAAAATAGATCTGAACGATAATGCACTTCTGCCCTTATTCTTAACTCATTTGGTTTAGAACAATAATTAGCCGCTAACGAATCGGGGCGGGAAGTCAATACATAAAGGACTTTATTAACTACCTCAATAGCTTCAGCATGGTATCCTACCAACAAAGAGAAAAACACATCATTTGAGTATCTTATTTCTTCAAAGCGGATGTTAAATTTATTAATCAAATCTCTTTTAATCATCTTACCCCATGTAGGACAATACATAAATCTTAAAGGCCATTCGTCACCATTCGCATAATAATCATTAATCATTCTATCAATATAAATATCCCTATCTGTTTTTTGGATAATATTTTCTGAATATACAGATTCTTTCTTGAAATAAATGACATCTGCTTCTGAGTCTGAATTTGAAGTAATGATATCATACATGTCTTCCACAAAGAAGTCATCTGCATCAGCGAATAACAGCCATTGCCCTTTGGCATGATCTAAACCTACATTCCTGGCATAGCCCGCACCTCCGCCTTTTGTCGTTCTGATAAACTCCAAATAAGGCCGAGATAGTTCTGGATATTTTTCCAAATAGGTGTCTGCCTCTGGGCTGTTGTCATCCACCACAATGACCTGTATTTCTTTAGATACAGGTATCGACTTCAGACAGCGCATCAGCAAGTCTGGAATATCGTAATGAGGAATTATGATACTAAACAGCGGCTTATCCATATTTTAAACGAATAAAAATACAATTTGATTTTGAATCTACAAGAACAACTTTTACTGATGTCTTTGAGCGCGGCTATCTTTGATGTATAGATTTCGTCTAATCTTGTGAAGTAGTACTTAAATAAATTCCTGTCCTGGCTTAACATCCTTATTATGTAAGATACAATTTCTCTTCCTTGGCTCATATTGTGTTGAAATAAAAAAGAATCATATCTGAATGCAGCTCCTGCTCTAATTCTTAATTCATCAGGTTTTTTACAAAATTCATAAGTCGCTGAACCTTCATGAGATGTCACGACATATAGAACAGTATCAATGGCTTCGATCTTCTTTGCTAAACAACCTACATGTACGGAAAAAAGAATGTCATTAGAATACTTGATTTCTTCAAAACGAATGTGATGATTCTCTACCAGACTTTTCTTAATCATTTTACCCCATGGTACATTATATCTGGTTCTTACTGGCACCTCATCACCCGTTTTGAGATAAATATCCATTATTTTATCAATATAGCCACTTCTGGATGATTTGCAGTTCAGATTATCAGAATAAACTGCCCGTTTCTGGAAATAGATAACATCGGCGTCAGATTCTACATGCGTATTAATAATATCATACATATTGCCCACAAAGAAGTCATCTGCATCTGCAAACAACAGCCATTTCCCTTTTGCATGATCTAATCCTACATTCCTGGCATAGCCAGCTCCTCCGCCCTTAGTCGTTCTGACAAACTCCAGATAAGGGCGTGACAGCTCTGAGTATCTTTCCAAATAGGTGTCAGCACCCACACTGTTGTCATCCACCACAATCACCTGGATATCCTCAGATACAGGTATTGACCTCAAGCATCGCATCAGCAAATCCGGAATGCCTTTATGGGGTATGATGAT
>JAEEGH010008869.1_pt1 | contig 23633 bp, 21 predicted proteins | sample 9134181 | NCBI WGS metagenome assembly JAEEGH01 (sample SAMN16246544, study PRJNA631951) | gut metagenome | biome: gut microbiome; feature: rumen; material: DP-attached | host: Bos | place: Iran: Karaj | collected 2018-10
GATATCCTTGCTGAAGGCCTTGGAGCCTTCGAGCGCGGCAGCAGCCGCAGTCGGGCCGAAAGCGCGGAGACCGCGAGCGCGGAATTCATCCACCACGCCAGCGACGAGCGGGATTTCGGGGCCGATAATCGCAAGGTCGATCTTTTCGGCAACGGCGAGATCGGCAATAGCCTTCGGGTCGGCCACATCGACCGGCACGCACTTGCCGAGGTTAGCCATGCCCGGGTTACCCGGAGCGCACACGAGTGTGTCGCACATCGGCGACTTCTTGACTGCAAGAGCGATGGCATGTTCGCGACCACCGCTACCAACGACGAGAATATTCATATAGCGTATCCTTTGTTTTTTACGGAGGATAATTTAGCAAAATTATGCAGTTGGGATTTCTGTGGAAATGCCTAAAGAGCGTGTCCGCCGGAGACTTTTATGACCTGCCCGGTGAGCATCCTGGCCTGTTCGCTGGCGAGGAACAATATGGTTTCGGCAATGTCTTCGGGCTGAATTAGTTTTCCCATGGGGATTAACGGAACGACCGACTTTTCCAAATCCTCGTCGATCCAGCCCGTTTGCGTCGGGCCGGGAGCCACGCAGTTCACCGTGATTCCGTACTTTGCGACTTCAAGGGCTATACTACGGGTAAGTGCTTCCAATGTCGCCTTGCTCGCGCCGTAGGTGATTTGCCCTGCAAAAACTTGAGCCGCATCCGTCGAGATATTGACAATCCGACCGTAATCTTTGCGATGGTTCACAAATTCCCTTGTCATCAAGACGCTTCCGCGGACATTGACCGCAAAGGTGTCGTCAATTACCTTCTGGGTGATTTTCTCGATAGTATCAATGCCGTCCATATCGCCATCGGCAGCGTTGTTCACCAGGATATCGACACGTCCAAATCGTTCAATGGTTGCCGCATAGATCATCTTGACATCATCTTCATTGGAAATGTCGGCTTCCAGGACAACAAAATCAGCTCCCATTTCTTTGAGTTTATTCTCTACGGTCTCGGCATTTCCTGCATTCGCCGCAAAATACCGGTCCGCCCCGTTTTTGTCAGTCTTGTTCTTGTCAAACGCTCTCGGAATTTTCTTATAGACCAAGACAAGCTTTGCGCCTTCGCGTGCAAAGGCAAACGCCGTCGTCGCGCCAATCCCCTGCGGATTGTTCATCCCCGTAATCAGGGCCACTCTATCTTTCAAGCCGTAATCGAGCATTTACTTCTTCTCCATTGAAATCCACGTGTGGTTATTTTCGAAGTGTTCTGTATGGAATGTGCGGAAGCCTTCGCGCTCGTAGAACGAAACGATACGTTGGACTTCGCCGCAAGTGAACAGCCATGCACGATTGTGCGGCATTCTCTTCTGAATCTCGCGAAACAGGATTTTGCCGTATCCGCGCCCTTGACATTCCGGCAGGACCATCAGGCGGCCAATGTAAAGCGAGCCATCTTCAACGCGTCCACGAACAGAGCCAACAATTTTACCATCGTCAGAGAGCATCTTTAGCGTCATGTATTTCGGAAAGTCTTCGCAGGCTTGCTCCAGAGATTCCTTCAAACCGGGAGCATCGAGCCAATCTACTTCTGCAGCAATAGCAAAGAACGCCCTATCATGCAGTTCCATGAGTTCGGGAATATCATTGGTTGTCGCGATTTCAATTTTCATTTAGTTTTCAAGATAAAATTTCGTGCCAGCACTGTCAACATGTTATATTTAAATGCAATTATGGCTATCTCATATAAAACAATTCATGATTTTTCGGAGCAAGATTTAAAAGATTTGTTCCTTTCGGTGGAATGGTCTTCGGGGCATTTCCCTGACAAACTTGTTATCGCCATGAAGAATTTCAAGACGGTCATTTCAGCATGGGACGGCGACAAGCTTGTCGGTATGATTTGCGCAATGGACGACGGCATCATGAATGCATATGTTCATTATTTGCTTGTACGCCCGGAATACCAAGGAAAAGGCATCGGCAAGGCTCTTGTCGAAAAGGTCAAGGACGTGTACAAGGATTACTTGCGTATTGTCGTCGTGGCATACGACAAGGAAATAGACTTTTACGAATACTGCGGATTCAAGAAGGCAACTGACGCAAGCCCAATGTTCATCACAAGCTTGTGGACGTAATCTTTAGAACCGCTGAATTATTTACCGCAATACTAGCGCTGGTTCTTTTATTTTCTTTTACAGGTCTAATTATATTTTGGCTTTTAAATATTTGTGCATTCCATGGAAAAGAAATTTTTTAGAAACTTGAAAACCGTGCGCCTTTTCACCGCTATAGCTTTGCTGATCGCGATGGCGAGCTTGACCTCTTGCGAAAAAAACGAAGACACCCCTGCCAAGCCGATAAAATACAATTTTAACGCAATCCCCCAAAAAGCCTTGTGGCTGGACGTTGCCAAAAGTCGATTTATCGTCGCCGGAACTTTTCAAGTTGACACAAATAAGCTAAAGGAAATCATAGAAACAGAATCAGGCTACCTCAATTTTACTCTTTCCATAGATTCTGTTTTAAAAGGAAAACTTCAAACAAAAGAATTAAATATTGCAAAATATATTTTTAGTAAAAAAGATAAATCACATCGCTCTAACGATTCAAGCCTGTTTTTACTCAACGGAAAAAAAACTATCGAATTTTTAATTGAAAGCCCCGCTAGCACCGAATCACTCTTTATGTTGGGCAATATAGACAACTCTTTAACGTCAAAAACAGAAGACACCATAAAAGTCATAACCAACGAAGTAAAACAGCAACAAGAAATCACTGACGATAAAACATTCTTTTCCATCTGCCCGAACGACAAAAATTCAGCTAGAGTAAAAAGACTCATTGCCGATATGCACAACGGGGCAAAAGCCAATGACGCCTATATTGAGCTCGAAAAAATGGGATTTGACGCCGTCCCCAGTATGATTTGCCAAATGGACGACCGACGAGAGCTCGCTCAAAAGCACATTTCTCTAGAAAACAAAAATCCCAAAGCCTGGGAAGCATATAGACATTATAGCCCCAAAGTAGTCGTTGATGTTCTTGAAGCTATTTTGAACCAGATAACCGGTCAAAGTTTCGGTTTCATTGAAAATGGCGGTACTGAAGAAGAACGAGCAAACACCGTTCGTGGCTGGAGAACTTATTTATGGCACGCCGCTAACGACAGCTTCGAACAAAAAAGTCCGTAATGTCTTAGAATCTGCGAGAATGGCGGCAATCCTCTTCGTATTCTTCGCCGAAGTCGCGGCGGAGGCGTTTTTCTTCGCTCAGCACCTGCACCATCATGATGGCAAAAAACGCCACGAGCACGACGACGGCTTGCCAAGTCCACAGCCATACGGCAGCTCCCGCGAGGTAAATTAACGTACCCGTCAGCATCGGGTTGCGGTTTATCTTGTACGGGCCTTCAACCATCAGGTGTTTTGTACGCGGGGCCACTTCGTGTCCGAACGCATCCATCGGGTTCCCCTTACCGCGACTGCGCATATAAACGATAGTCCATACGCTCAGCACGAGGCCCATAAGCATCACAACAGGCGCCACGACACAGCGCCACGCACCGACCGGCCACAGCGCGGGCATCCCCGACGCAAGCCACATGATTGTCGGAATCAGGCAGACAAAGAGAATGCCGCCCAACAAATATCCAATAAAATCTCTTAAACGTTTCATAAAATTCTCCTCTCTTTTAAAAGTCATTACTTTACATGGATTTCATTAATTCCATCAAATTATAATTTCAATACAACTCTGTCAACAATACATTTTCACAATGCACATACAAATTATATTTCTTGACGATCTAGGAGATAAAAGACTCCTAGATTCATTCACCCCAATCCTTGAATTTACTTTTGCATCAACGGTTTTTACTTCAAGAACAGCGAAATTTTGCCAAAGTCCAAAATCGTGATGAACACGAAGAAGCTAATGAAAAATGCCGCCGCGACGTTCTGGATAACCGTTTGCGTCTTGAGGCTAAGCGGTTTGCCACGCACTTTTTCGATAGCGAGGAACATGAGGAGTCCGCCGTCGGTAATCGCAAGCGGCAAGAGGTTCATCACGCCCAGGTTAATGCTGATGAGTGCAAGCAACATCAAGAAATCCTGGAAACCGCTCATCCACACATTGCCCATCACGGCAACGATAGTGACCGGGCCAGAGAACGCATCGACTTTAACCTGTCCTTTGAACAAACGCTGGAAGTAGCGGAAGATGCTCGTCGTCATTTTCCAGCTTGTCGCACACGTCTTTTCGAATGCTTCAATCGGGCTGCGACGCACAAGATGCGTTTCGCTGAACATCACATACCCCATCTGGATTCCGACTATGTAACGTTTGAATTCTTCGCTATAAGCAGGAGTCATTTTCACGTCAACTTTTTTGCCATCGCGTTTCAAAGTCACTTTGACTTCGGCACCCTTGGAACCGTCAATCAAGCGGACAACGTCTTCGTAGCGGGAAATATGTTCACCGTTGATTTCGAAGATGGTATCGCCCCGCAAGATTCCCGCCTTTTCGGCAGCAGAACCCGCTTTGGGCGGCAGACGCACAATCACGCGGTTGCGCGGATAAATGCCGATATCGCCGATGCCCATCTTAATCGGTTCCGATGTAGAATCCACCGCCGGAATCACGAGTTCTTGCGGAATGACGTTAACCGTAATCGGCTCGCCACCGCGATGGACTTCGAGCTTCACGTCGGCACCGAGACTTACGCCAATCTGTTCGCGGAAATCATCCCAGCCCTGAGTAGGCTTGCCGTTAATGGCTGTAATCGTATCGCCCGGCTGAATTCCGGCAACTTCCGCAGACGAATTTTCGGCTACAAAACCGATGATAAGGCTTTTGTTGTCCGGTTCCTGAACGCCCACCATGTAAAGGAGAATCAAGAGAATAAACGCAAAGACAATGTTTACGAACGGGCCTGCAAATGCGATAGCAGCACGTGCCCCCACCGACTTCCCCAAAAAATCATGTTCCGCCGGTTTTTCGCCTTCCTTGATTTTGTCCGGGTTCTCGCCCGCCATGGCCACATAACCGCCAAACGGAATTGCCGAAATGCAGTATTCCGTTTCGCCCTTCTTGAAGCGGAAAAGCTTTTTGCCAAAGCCGACCGAGAACGTATTCACTTTGACTTTATTCCACTTGGCGACAATAAAATGCCCCAGTTCGTGGATAGTCACAAGAAAACTCAAGGCCAAAAGCCCCAAAACAAACATCAACAAATTATTCAATATACTCGATACCATATTGACAATGTAGTAAATATAATCTCACGCGATGTAATGCAAATAGAACTGTGTAAGGAGATGCACGCCTCCGCGTGCATGACATTCAATCCCGTCCCGCAACGGAGGGCGGGATGATAGCGAAAAAAAGATGTAAACGAAGGAACAAGGGTGCGGAGGAAAAGTCGCACAATAAAAAGAAAACTTCCCGTCGTGGGAAGTTTCTTTGTTGATTGGAGGAGTATTTGTTGAATAAATATTTACTACTTGATTCTATGGCCTTTCAGATCAAAACGTTTGCCGTTCTTTTCGACGAAAAGTTTCTGGTCATCGAAGCGGAGGCGCGGTTCATATTTTGGCATCTTGGCTTGCACCGGAACGTGAATCGCGTTCGATTCCTGCGAACTCGAAGACGTTGCAATCGCAGAGGACGAATTCGGATTTGCAGAAGAGCTGGAAGCCGGGGACGTTGCGGAGCTTGGAACAATCGCGGAGCTGGAAGATTCCGCAGACGAAGAACTTAAAACCGGAGAGGTTGCAGAACTCGTAGCCGTTGCGGAGCTGGATTCTTCGACCTGCCCAGAGACCGACGAACTGTAGTTTACAGACGAACTAGAAACGACAGAGGAACTGCTATTTTGCACAGAAGAACTAGATGCCGGCGCATCGTTCTTCGCGACTCCAGCGGCAGCAAATTCAGGAGCGTAGCCAGAATTGATTGCTTCGAGAGCGCCGGCGAGGTATGCAAGCGGAGCATTCCAGTTGATAGCGACTTCGTTCGTCGCATAGCTGCAACGCTGATCGGTGTAAGCCGTTGCCGCTTGACCCGTACGGTAATCGGAGCACTTCCATTCAGCAGCAGAGCCAACGTCTTCGCCGCCCGGCTGCGGGCCACCCACGAGCATTCCCGGAATCGGTTCTTCTACGTTATCAGAAGTACTCGGACGGTGGTGCGGCATTTTCGGAGATTTCGTGCCGTAACCCGTTACAAACGACATATCGAGCGGATTCTTGCCCAAGAGATAATCGAGAGCCTTGACGGCCGCCTTGTAATACTTCTGTTCGCCAGTGAGGTAGTATGCATGCAACAGCCAAACGCCCTGATTTGCGGCCGTCGAATTGGAGCCCCATACAAAGTCATCCTTTGCCATCACAACGCCAAAACCTTTTTCGGCACGATTGACAAAATTGTCTGCGGTTCCTAAAATTTTCTGTTTAGCCTCGTTCGCCTCCCCGCCAAACTGCGTCTGGTGCGTCGCCTTTTCGTAAGTGGCAAGACCTGTGACATCGCCCCAATACGAAACGTATTCCGAAGAGCCTGACTGCTTGTAAGAGGCATCGCCCGTCGTAATGAAAAGTTCTGTCCCTGCAAGGAGCTTTTCGTCGTTCGGATTGTCGTTTTCATAAGCGCCCGTCGAGACATCCGACGGATTCGCCAAATAATTGCGGTTCGGGTTCTGCTGGCCCCAAGCGAAAGCCTTCTTGGCGGCTTCGAGGCACTTGGATGCATACGTTGCATCGAACGGCTTGTAAATGCGGGATGCCATCGCCATGATTGCCGCAAAATCGAACGTACCCGCCGTACTTTTGCCGATAACATAAAGCTTAGAGTTGTCCTGCGCCGGCATCACGTCTCCGGGGAAGCCGAGGGATGTGAGTTTGTGATAAACGCCGCCGTCTGCGGCCTGCATGGTGAGCATCCAGTCGAGATTGTACTTGATTTCAGCAAGCAAGTCCGGCAAATTGCCCTCGGCGGGGATATTCCACTTGAGCGTTTTAAAATAAGCCGGGAAATGTTCGTACAAAGAAAGAAGCGTGTAAGTCGTGATGCCCGAATTCACGATATAGCGGCCATAATCACCCGCATCGTACCAGCCCTTGTTCGAATTGATAGTTCCCGACGCACCCGTAGAGTTGTGGAGTTCCGCAGTCGGATTCGTGTGGCCCGCGGCACGCGCCCACTTGCCAGCGTACTGTTCTTCGAGAGCCATGGAAGCACGCTGGTAATAAAACCACTTGACAGACGCCTTGACGATTTCTTCGTACGTCTGCGATTTCACGACGAGATCGGAACGGAGTACGCTGCCATTCACTTTAATGCTGTACTTGCCTGCTTCGGAGAGCTTCGAAAAATCGACGAGTTGCACATTCTGGCCGCTTGCATCCCAGTAAGATGCCGCCTTCGGCGTGACAGAAAGCACCACCTGCCCTGCAGAATTGACAAAATCCACATTGCCGTTCGCATCGACGAGGGCAAGTTCCTTGAAATCCCCCGGACGATAACCGATTTGGTTGATGTAGGCCGTCGCTGCAATTGCTGGGGTCGCGGCGATAGCGGCAAGTGCCACAAGCTTTAACGCATAATTTTTCACAAACATCCTCACTTAAAAAAGTGCATTACCATAACCCCATATAATATAGAGACGTTCAACGCGATATCCCACCCTTTGCAACGCCATTTTAAGTAAAACTGTAGCAAGTGTTTTTGTTAAAAGGACGCCATCCCGGCACAGTTCAGTACCCACTTTGTCACCCCGGACTCTGCGATGCACTGAGCAATGTCGAAGTGTTCCGGGGCCAACTTACACGGTTCTTTTCACTGTTACTGCTCAGGATTCTATCGCTTCGCTCCAGAATGACAGATACGGGGCACGGAGGCCGAGGTGACATGGAGAAAGTTCACTCAAGATGAGTTAATGCTACGAAAAACGGCACCCCGGAAAATGGAGTGCCGCTTTGGATTCTATGTATTTGGATTTTTGAGGAAGTTGATTTTAAATAGTCCTACTTGATGCGAACGCCTTTCAAGTCAAAACGTTTGCCGTTCTTTTCAATGAACACTTTTTGGTCGGCAAAGCGGAGGCGAATTTCACTGTCCGCCTTGGCGTGATTTCTCGTTGCCATGGGCTTGAGCGCAGATGTCCCGCCCTTTGCCACGCCTTCAACAGCAAACGATGGAGCGTAACCCGCATTCAAAGCTTCAAGTGCACCGGCGAGGTAAGCAAACGGAGCGTTCCAGTTGATAGCGACCTCGTTTGTCGCATAGCTGCAACGGTCGTCGATGTAAGATGTGGCTGGCAGTTTTTCTCCACGATACTCCTTGCATTCCCAAGTCTTCGTTCCGATGTCTTCACCACCCGGCTGCGGACCACCCACAACCATGCCAGGAACAGGAGGTTCCACATTGTCAGCGGTACTCGGACGATGGTGCGGCAAAAGCGGAGACTTTGTACCGAATCCCGTTACAAACGACATATCAAGCGGATTTTTTCCGAGCAAATAATCCATCACCTTCTTTGCGGCTTCGTAATACCTCTGTTCGCCCGTCACGTAGTAAGCATGAAGCAGGAACACGCCCTGATTGCCAGCCACAGCATTCGAACCCCAGACAAAGTCTTCGTTCGACATCACGACACCAAAACCCCTTGTAGCACCAGATGCAAATTCTTTTGCAAAATCCGTAAGCATCGTTTTCGCCGTCGCTGCTTCGGCACCCATTTCCGTCGGATGGCTAGCAGCACCATACACAGCCAAGCCATACATTTCTGGCCAAGCAGGAACAATACTCGCCTCATTTGCGTTCAATGTCGGCTTGTAAGATGCGTCACCTGTCGAAATGAAAAGTTCCATTTGGGCAAAAACCATCTCGTCATCCAATTTACCGTCGCTATACGTGCCTGAATTTACACCCATCGGATTATTGAATATAACTTTTGGATTTTTCTCAGCCCAAGCGTAGGCTTTCTTGGCTGCTTCCAGGCACTTCGTCGCATACGCTTCGTCAAACGGTTTATACACACGGTAAGCAGCCGCCATCACGCCAGCAAAATCCAGAGTCGCCGCCGAGCCTTTGCCGATAACATAAAGTTTATCCTTGTCCTGAGCCGGCATCACATCACCCGGGAACTGGAGCGTCGTGAGTTTATGATAAACCATCCCGTCCGCAGCTTGCATGGTCAGCATCCAGTCCAAGTTGTACTTAATTTCGGCAAGCAAATCCGGCAAATTGCCTTCGGCTGGGATGTTCCATTTGAGCGTCTTGAAGTAATCCGGGAAATGTTCGTAAAGCGAAAGGAGCGTGTAAGTCGTGATGCCCGAGTTCACAATATAGCGGCCATAGTCGCCCGCATCGTACCAGCCTTTGCTCGATTCGATTGTTCCCGAACCGCCCGTAGAATTATGAAGCGAAACAGTCGCATTCGTATGGCCCGCATCGCGTTTCCACTGGCCGGCATACTGCTCTTCGAGAGCCATGGACGCACGCTGGTAATAGTACCACTTGAGCGAAGCCTTTGCGACATCTTCAAAAACCTTGTCCGCAATTTTCAAATCCGAGCGGAGAACCTGGCCTCCCTGCTTGATGCTGTACGTGCCAGGGGTCTTCAATTCCGAGAAATCGACGAGCTGCACGCTCTGACCGCTAGGGTTCCACTTCGAAGCGGCCTTCGGCGTCACCGTGAGCACCGTCTTTCCGGCGGCATCCACGATTTCGATATCGCCAGACCCCTCAAACAACGTGAATTCCTTCGGATCCGTCGTGCGGTAACCGACCTGGTTGATATAGGCCGTTGCCGCAGACGCAGACGACGCAAGCGAAAGCGACGCCACCGCGATTGACATGTACTGTTTCAAGCCGAACTTGGACATAAGACACTCCTATTTGTATTCACCTAACATAATCTATGTTTTAAAAAAAAGATTGCCCAACTTTTATTGGACAATCTGGTTACAACTGTACCCAATGCGTTATTTCCGCACAAAACGAATGATATTCGTCACACCGGGAGACATTTCCACCATAATTCCGTAAATTCCGCGCGGCAAGAACGACAAGTCCAGCTCCTTGCGGAAAACGCCACTAAGCTTACGCGACCCATTCACAGAAATAATTGTGTAACGGAACGCACCTGCTACGCCGTGAACAGATAAGTGATTTCCGTGTATTTCCAAATCGTACGATTTTTCGAATTTTGGCACAAAGCCCATGCTCGTATCTTTCACCGTAGTATCTTTTTTCGACGTATCCTTTACGACGGTATCCTTCTTCGTCGTATCCTTTGCAACAGTGTCCTTTGCAGCGGTATCTGCCGGAACCTTCGCGGCTTTTGCCTCGCGAGCCTTATCCAGGAAAGCGACCGCCTTGCTCAAATTCTCGGACGAGTTCATCTTGTCGCCGCCATGGGAGCCGCCCGAGACCTTGACAAATTCCGTCACCACGTTGTGATGCTTTAGCGAATCATAAAGTTCCTGACTCTGTTCGATGTTCACAACGTTATCGGACGTGCCATGGAACATGATAACCGGCGGGTCGTCGTCGCTTGCATAATAGGGCGAACTCGCGACCATCCACTTGTCCTTGTTACCTTGGCGTTCCACACCGATAAAGGCACCTTCCATTGTTCCGGAGCCGCCCATGCTGATGGGGTTCATCGTATAGATGTCCGTCGGAGGAGACCAAAGCACGGCACCGTCAACGCAGCTGCTGAAAGACGTAAATTCACCGAGGTCGCCGACAAGGTCAACCGTCACCGAGCCGGACTTGCCCTCTTTCAAACCGCAAGTCGTCGCCGTAAGGCTCGAAAGGTGACCGCCCGAAGAGAACCCGGACACGGCCACGAAATTCGTGTCAAACTTGTACTTGGCCGCATTGCCGCGGACAAAGCGAACCACGGCCTTGATGTCGTGCAGCTGCGCCGGATACTTGGCATCATTTGCAGCACGGTGGTTCGGAGTCACCACAGCATAGCCCGCCTTGACATAAGCCGCGCAGATGGTGCTCAAATCTGCAGAGCCTTTCATGTTATTGCTGCTCCAGGCGCTGCCGTAAGTATGGATGACCACCGGATATGAATCCTTAGCCTGCTTAGGAATGTAGATGTCCAGCGTATGATAGGTTTTTCCGTCACCTACGTAGTTCACGTCGGCCGTTTTATCGGCATCAGGCACACCGCCACTACCTTGAGGCCCACCGAATCCGCCGCCCCATTGTGCAAACGAAAGAACCGCGGTCATTCCAACCGCTATCATTGTTTTTTTCATACACACTCCAATCAAAAACGTTTCTGAAATTAGGAACGTTTTATATCAATTTAGACTCAAAACAAATTCAAAGCTTTAATGTAAACTATTTTTTATTGTTGTATTTTACAACCGGAGTCACTTTTCAACAACTCCCTACTCAATCAATCGCCCTTTTTCATCGCATAAGCCTACGAGTATGCTATTGCCATCGGAATCTACTTTTAGCAAGCCGTATTTGGCATTTTCGAACTTTTTTGCAGAACCTTCCTGGAAAAAGTAGTTGTCCGCTCCGATAGTCAACCTTCCCTTATGTCTCGAATAACGGACTATAAGTTCTCCATCGTTCACATCCTTACCGTCCTGAAAGCGTACAAATTCCGCCACCCTGTCGCTGCCCACTTTTACCACGACGTAACCGGATTTAGATTTGTAGTCAATCTGGCGCAAAATTTGATAATTCAACGCCATATAGTCGCCCTGCATCAGCGAGCGAGGGTCAACAGGCGCAAGGCGTAGCAAAATTTCAGTGCCTTTGGCAATCAGCGTTTCTTTTTGTACTACGGAAAAAGCAAAGAACGCGAGTACCAATATCAGATTGGCGGCCAATACAATTTTATACTTTTTGCTCATTTGGTCACTCGCTTAATGTAGTAAAACGCCAGCAGGAATAACGCTCCCGAAGCCATCAGCAGATACGACTTGTTTATCAGCAACATCTGTAAATCGTAATAGAAGAACGATATTCCACATATAAACGCTACAGAAAAGATAACCAAGCACACATAGTCGAGAAGCCAAAACGATAAAAGCATTCCCGTAATCGGCAGAGCCATCGCGGGATACGCAGCCGTAGATGCACAACATAGCAGTGCAAGCACATACCCCTCGATCAGCCTTTTGCCCGTAACATATTTACGCAGCAAGATACAGGCAATAACGAAACTGATTATTGCAAAAAATATTGCAAAAGCAGTATTGTCTCTGTGAATAAACCATAAAAGCGCTACTGATACAGCGGCGGTCGCAAACCTGATGGTTTTCAAATAATCTCCAATCGCGGTCGAGGCAAACCAATTATCTTTGATGGTCGCGGCAAATATACCCATATAGGCAACGATAATCGCAAAACAGGACATTTCGATATTGCCATCTTTCATGGCACGACCAGAGAATAAATGGTCAAAATACGAGAAGAAAATGAGCGGCAGTACTACCGAAGCATAACAGAACAGCATCTGCCGGCATAAATGAATCTTGCTCAGCGCAAATGATAAAAGGGCTACCACAAATTGCAGCACCAGAGTCTGCGTCAAGAAATCGATTCCCGCGATATACCCGAATGTAAAGCCGATGATAAACAGCGGATATGATGCCAACAGCGATTTTACTTCTTTGTCCTCTGACTCATCGCTTCGCGAAACCGCAATTGCTAAAATAATCGCAATTACCGAAAACACAACGTACACAATCTTGTTGTCACGCACATTAATCGCCACCATGCCAACCAACAGTGCGGCAATGATTACTCCACCCAAACCCATCACAATCAACAAGGGCCAAGGCAAATGTTTAGATTTATGGCTGTTATTTTCCATTGTCAATTACCGATTGATTTGTTGACGTTTCAGATTTTTCTTTTTTCCACTTTTGGTATTGTACTGCAATAGCAAAAGCGGCTCCTATTGTGGTTGCTGTACTCAGTATCAAGTGAAGCAATAGTCCACCAAATTCATGTGTGAGACATTTGATAAACACGCATTCCAGCACAATCAGCGCACCTACGAACAACATTGAATATAGCCATATATTTTTTTGCCTCAGCGAATACCATATTGTAGCAACTGTTACGACCAAAGCCATCAGAAGATTAAGCGCAGTTATTCCGCCATTAAGCATATCCGTTTCACGAAAAATCACAAGGCACACAACAAACACCGCCATACCAAATTCAATCACAAACATATTGCTAATAAACCAAGACGGCGGAGCAGACAAATTCAGCAGATATTTTGGAGCAAAAATAAAGAACGCTGTCCACACCGCGCCGTAGAGCATCAGCAGAGTCAGAAACCAACTGTTATCTGGAAATAGCGGAATTACGCCCATCGACACAAGTACAATAAAAATCGCCCAAAGCGGATAGAAATCAGCAATATACACCCATGCCAATATGCAGAGAGCCCATGTAAGGAAAAATACGTAAGAGTCAGCCGTGGTCTGATAGACCTGCCCGAATATAGCCCAAAACACGCCCACAAGCCCACACAGGACAGATACCGTGATTTTGTGGGTAAAATCGCTCATTTTCACTTTTATAGTCACAGCAAAAACGGCAAGGATCAACGCGACGGCGATGCCCATTTTTACCCAACGATGCATCAGCGCCCAGTTGTAGGCGAAGAAAAAAATGATGCCTGCCAACATCAACCCTGAGCCTAATGACAGCGTAAAAACCTGCAAGAACCGCATCCAAGCCCTGGCATCGGCGGTTTTGGTTTTGTCGCTCCCTGATAATGTAATTGTATCGTCCATATTTGATAACGGTTTAAATTACCGTTGAATTTTTGAAGTTACTTTTAAAGATATATCTTTTTCGTGGAAAAATTCATTTTCGTAAAAAAAACAGACCCCGGCACTGTGGCCGGGGTACATTCTCTAGGCATACGTCATTCCGAGCAAAGCGAGGAATCCAGTGCATTTCAAGACTTAACTGGATCCTTCGGCTTTACAGCCTCAGGATGACAATTCGATTACTTCAAAAATCCTTCCGTCATGAGGCGGGCTTCCTTGTCGGCTTCGAGCACTTGCTCCAACGAAAGGTGGCCTGTGACATTCGGGGCCTTGTCCATGACCATTTCCACGTACTTCGGGATGTCCGTGAACTTGAGGTTCCCCTTGAGGAAACGATCCACAAGAACTTCATTTGCGGCGTTCATCATCGCAGGAACGATACCGCCACGGCGGCCTGCGTCAAACGCAAGCGCAAGGCAACGGAACTTATTGAAGTCCGGTTCGAAGAACGTGAGCTTAGCAAGCGTCGGCAAATCGAGGCGTTTGGTTTCGAGCTTGAGGCGATCGGGCCATGTGAGCGCCACCTGAATCGGGATGCGCATATCAGGAGCGCCAAGCTGTGCCATCAAGGAACCATCGCGGAACTGCACGAGCGAATGCACCATGGACTGCGGGTGAACAACGACCTTAATCTGGTCATACGGAATGTGGAACAAGAAGTGAGCTTCGAGCACTTCGAGGCCCTTGTTCATCATGGAAGCAGAGTCAATCGTAATCTTTTTGCCCATGCTCCACACCGGGTGATTCAAGGCGTCAGCGACAGTGATGTTTTCAAACTTTTCGATAGGCCATTCGCGGAACGGGCCACCCGAAGCAGTGATCTCGAGGAATTCCACTTCGGATTCACGCTTGCCGCCTTCGAGGCACTGGAAAATGGCACTGTGTTCGGAGTCAATCGGCGTAATGAAGGACTTCGGGTTTTCGGCGAGTTTATCCCAAATGACAGGGCCCGCCATGACCATCGTTTCTTTGTTTGCAAGAGCCACATGCTTGCCATGTTCGATGGCAGTAATCGTCGGGAGGCAACCCACAGCGCCCATCAGTGCATTGATGATGATGTCCGCTTTCGGGTCGGCAGCAAGTTCGCAAAGACCGTCCATACCGGCAAGAACTTTCTTGCCAAGCACGCCTTCGAGTTCCTTCGCAGCCGCTTCGTTGAACATGCAAACGCGTTCGACGTTGTACTTGCGCACAATTTCAGCAACTTTTTGGACGCTACTATTTGCAGCAACAGCATACAAATTAAAGATATCGGAATGCTGCTGGATGACATCGACGCTAGAAGTCCCGATAGAACCGGTGGCGCCTAAAAGAACTACGTTTTTCATTTCAAAACCTCGAAAAATTTACTTGCTTTTTCCGCAAAGATAGAATAATGACGAACTTCGCCATGAAACCGCGACATAAAACCAAGGATTTTATTTACGGGTTAAAGTTTGCCGATTCCATATATATGATGGAATAATATGGTAAAGAAACGATTACATGATTTCACATTCCTTTTTAAAATTTTTAGATATATATTTTAAATGGGTTAGGTTTGTAGCTCGAAGGAGGTGCTCATGCGCATACTTTCCTCGGGTGTATTCACTGCGTGTTGTTGCGCGGTGGGGATGCTTTGGAGTTGCTCGGATTCATCTAGCAATGATATTTCCGGGTCAGAAATCAATCTTTCATCTGTAGCTGTCGATTCGGCTTCGTCTGGAGCAAGTTCTGCTTCGAATGACAATCCGTCAAATGGTAGTTCCGCTGGAAACAGCGGTGCAAACTTGTCGTCGGGAAACGGGGCGACATCAGCTACGTCTCCAGGAACTTCGTCTGTCGCTTCGGCGACAACTTCCACAGATTCGCATGCAACTTCCGCGGGGACTCAGCCGGAATCATCCAGCAGGCGTTCGCACCGAAGTTCGTCTTCGACGGCGGAACAGAGCAAATCATCTGCAGCACAGGGATCATCCAGCTCTAGCGCAACTTCTTTTGTCTATACGTCGCCTGCAAATTTCGCCGACACCGTCAACGGCGCCGTATTCAACATGGTGTATGTGGCAGGAGGTTCTTATACGCGTGGATGCGACAACTGCGCCGAACAGGACAAAATTTACGAGACGCCATCACACAATGTAACCGTCAGCGAATATCACGCCGCCAATACGGAAGTCACCATTGCGCAGTGGAATGCCGTCATGGGCGGAAAAAAGAATGCTTGGGAATCGGACAAGGCGCCCAAAATTGGCGTAAGCTGGTTTGACGCCAACAACTTCGCCTGCAAATTGGGACAACTGACCGGTCATCAGTACCGATTGCTGACCGATGCCGAATGGGAATTTGCGGCCCGCGGCGGCAAGGACGGCGTTGCGGACAACTTTAAATTTTCGGGAAGCAACAACGTCGATGACGTGGCGTGGTATTCCGAGAACAGCGGTGGCAAAGCCCACGATGTCGCCACCAAGAAGTCGAACAAACTCGGACTTTACGACATGAGCGGAAACTCCTGGGAATGGGTCTATGACTGGCTCGTGGGCTATACGTCCGGCGATAAGGTGAACCCGGTACAGCTTACGGGAAGCGGCAACAAGACGCGTCGAGGTGGGAGTTACGGCGAACCCGCGGAGTTCGCGCGAGTGAGTCGTCGCGCCATCCGCAGCCGCGATGGTGCCGCAGACATGGGATTCCGACTCGGTATGTCTGCGGAACTCCCGCCGGGAATGGTCAGCCCCTGCGAAGCAGCGAACCCCTCAGCCGCAGTTTGCGAAGGCGACAAGAATCGCGATTGCCGTTTAATCACCGCCGCAGACGAAGCTTGGATCAGTGACGACTACACCGTCGTCATCGGCGAAGACGGAACCGCCGCCGTGTCTGGATTCCCGAACGTTTCGGGTCAATGGTACACCTTAAACAACCGCAGTTTCAACGTCGTCACCAAGAGCGGTACAAAGACCTACGCTTATTACGTGTTCAGTGAAGACGAACTCACGATGATTAGTGACGACGGAATCCCTTACCGTCTGTACCGACGCGCCGCAAGCGATGCCAAAAATAAAGTAAGTCTCCCGACCGTAAGCAGTCCCAAAACGCTGGCGCAACTTATTGCCGCCGTGGAACCCGAGCGAATCGTGACCGACGAGCAACTCGCTCACCCCGACACGAGCGTTCGCGATCCGCGAATTGCCGCTGCAACAGGCTACACCTGGTTCTTTGATGGGCGTTGCTGTGGCGGAAACCATAAGTACCGTTTCCACCTCGACAAGAGCGGCGATGCAGAATTTGTCGTGATGGACTACGATGACACCCACCACGAGAACATCCTCGCTAAAGGACGCTGGTTCACCGTCGGAAACATCGGGCTCCACATCGTTTTAAACGGCAAGTACTTCAACTATCTTTACACGGCTGGCGAACGCACCATGAGCTATAGCGAATACATGCCCGCAGGCCCCATTTTCTGCCATATTTCGTTCCAGAGCTACGAACGCGGCGACTTCCGCATATTCAACAAAACCGTATTCGACGACAAGATTAAACGCCCACGCGGTTTCAACGGAGAAAATCCGGTCTATGAAGCTGGCGATTACCAGTGGGGCTCGTAAAATGCGTCATACGTTCCTTTTGTTCGCAGCCTCGGCATGCCTAGCTACTATCGTGTCGTGCGGAGACTCCTCAAGCACACTCGTTTCGCCGCACGACACGATTTCCGGATTTCAATCCAATTCCAGCGAAAACAGCTCAGTCCAACCATCCTGTTCCAGCACAGCAACCACAGCGCACCAATCCGATTCCGCGACGTCGAGCTCTGCGGGCCCCGCTGTTTCGGCTGGGTCGTCAAGTTCCGTGCAAGCCCCTGACTTGCAAGCGTCCAGTTCTTCACGAAGCAGCCACCGGCGTTCTTCATCTTCCAATTTACAAACAAGCTCTGCCACACCTTCATCGTCATCTTCAAGGCCTTCATCATCGGCCATTTCATTAACACAAACATCATCAACAACAGTTGCGCCGACATCATCCTCCACGCCGACCGCCGGAATTTCGCTCGACAAAAACGGTTTTGCCACCGTTGCCGACGTCTATCGCAGCCTTGCCGCAGATGAAAAAGCCGTGTTTATCATCCGCCATTCCGAACGCGAAGACAACGTCGCCATCGAAACGGAACTCACCGCAAACGGAGTCAAGATGGCGCAGGACCTTGGCGCCACACTCAAAAGCGACGAAGAATTCTCGTACATCACATCGGGATTCGTGCGCACGAACGAAACCGCGAACAACATATCGAAAGGTCGTGGAGAGCCAAGCCTCCCGAAACTCATCACCAACTACGACATCACCGGAAACTGGTTCCTGAAAATTTCAGCGGATTCGCTCGCACAGTACGCGACAGCGCTGAACATGAAAGGCAGTTCCGTCGAACTCATGGCCCATTGGGCTTACGAAGGCGGCTATCCAAACGTGCTATACGAGCTCATACCACGCGCCGAAGAATTCATGCAAAGCGTCATCCTCAAAAATTGGTCCAAGTGGAAACGCGTAAGCATCATGGTCTCGCACGACATTTTGGTAATGCCGCTCGCCGTTTTCGGTTCCGAAAAAAAGGTAGCCCTCAAATACTTTGAGGACTACCATTGGATAAACTATATTGCAGGGCTTGCCATCATTGCCGATAGCCAGAATAACCTACGTTACATTCCCGTGAAAGGCGCAGATTCTGGCGTTATCGACTATCTCGCCATTTACATGGAAGAACATGGCGGACAAAAGAAGAAATGAATATTCCCTACTTATCCATTTCCTGGAATCTTAGACAATCATCCATAACTTGCTGATAGAATTCGTCTCTATTCACATCAGTATAGGTCGTGTCGTTATCTTCCATGTGATAAGCTTTTGCGTATGCCTCGTACTTGACCGTAGTCTCGTTCACCCACGTATAGACATCAATGTAACCCCACGAAGAATACTTGTACTTCCAAACATTATCAGCCTTCTGGAAGTTGCAACCGGCTTCAACATCACCGGGGCCGTTATTATCTTCTTTCGGCGGTGTAATCGGGTTTTCAGAATCCTCTTCGCCACAGGCCACAAGACCCATGGTCATCATCAAAGCAAACGCACTTACGATATATTTGATTTTCATATATCCCCCTTTCGGTTATGTGATGTTTTTTAGGAAATCCATGAACAGATAAAGAGCCGGAGCCGCCAAGAGGAAGGAATCGCAGCGGTCGAGCACGCCACCATGGCCCACGAACAAATTACCGGAATCTTTCGTGCCGCTCCAACGTTTGAGCGCAGACATCAAAAGGTCTCCCACTTGGCCAGCCACCGTAATGAGCAAGCCAATGACAATCGCGGACGTCCAAGTCAATTCGACTTCAAAAGAAGCAAGTGAAGCGCTGCACTTGACCCAGTACGCCACCCAGGCAATCGTCGCGATGGAACCCGCAACGCTACCTTCCCAAGTTTTCTTGGGGCTAATGCTCGGAGCAAACGGATGACGCCCAAAAGGTCCCTTGCCAGCAGCAAACTTTCCAAAGAAATAAGCGACCGTATCGCAAAGCCACACCGCCGTCATCACGAGGATGAACGGATAGCAGTGTTCAAAGCCTTGGCCGTTGCCCATCATGAGCACGTTCATGCCGCCCCAAAGTCCAAGGTAAAGCGGAGCGCCAAGCTGCATCACAAGCCACGGGAACAGATGGTCGATTTCGACCTTCGCGTATGCAACGCCAATGTAAATCGCAAACACGGCAACAAACGTCATGCCAACAACGTAAGGCACCGCAGGGAGACCAAAATAACCGCCCTTGGAAAGCGCCCACGCAAGCGTCAACGCCAACGACGAAGCAAACGAAAGGTAACGGGTATCGGGCCCTTTGTACATTTTACAAGCCATGCCGGCCCATTCCCAGGCGCCCACGCCCGCCAAAAAGCACATCAGTCCAATACGACTAAAATCGTTGAACCACAACAAAACAAAAACGACAGGAATGGCGATGAAAGCCGTTATCAAGCGCTGAGCCAAATTACTCATGAAGAACCTTCCCAAAGCGGCGTTCGCGAGTATTGAAGAACTCCACCGCCTTCATGAACTCTTCCTTGGTGAAATCGGGCCAAAGCGTGTCCGTCACGTAGAACTCGCTATAAGCAGCTTGCCAAAGAAGATAGTTGGAAAGCCTGAATTCGCCACCCGTACGGATAATCAGATCCGGATCTGGAGCGCCTTTCAGGTAAAGATGTTTCGCAAAGACCTCGTCATTGATTTCGTCGAGGGAAAGCTTGCCCGCAGCAACCTCAGCAGCAATGCTCTTAGTCGCTTCGACGATTTCTTGACGGCCTCCGTAAGAAATAGCGAGGTTCAGCTGCATGCCCGTATTGCCTGCCGTCTTGTCAATCGCCATCTGCAAATTGGCACGCGGTTTTTCGGGCAAACGGCTGATGTCGCCAATGACAACCAGCTTCACGTTCTTTTCCATGAGGTCCGGAATTTCCTTATAGACCATCTCGATGAGGAGATTCATCAAGTAATCCACTTCCTTGGACGGGCGGCCCCAGTTTTCAGAGCTGAACACATATAAAGTCATGTGTTCCAGTTTGAGGTTCACGCCCACCTCTACGGATTCGATAGTCGATTCCGTACCTTTGCGGTGTCCGAGGAAACGTTCAAGACCACGGCGACGAGCCCAACGCCCGTTGCCATCCATGATGATAGCGACATGCCTAAGCTGATTTGCCACGCAAACCCCGAACTACACCTTGAGGATGTCCGCTTCCTTTTCGGCAAGCAGAGCATCGATTTTTGCAATAGCCTTGTCAGTAGCTTTCTGGATTTCGTCCTGTTGCTTCTTGACTTCGTCTTCCGGCAAATCCTTGTTCTTCTTGATGGCGTCATTGGCATCGCGGCGGATGTTGCGGATGGCCACGCGGCCTTCTTCGGCGTGCTTGCGGGCGATCTTTGCGAGTTCCTGGCGGCGTTCCGTCGTAAGAATCGGGAGCGTCACGCGGATGCAGTTGCCGTCCTTCATCGGAGTAAGGCCGATGTTTGCTGCGAGAATAGCCTTGTCAATCGTATCGACGAGCTGCTTTTCCCACGGCGTCACGAGCAACATGCGCGGTTCGGGCACAGAAATTTTTGCGACCTGGGAAATCGGGGTCGGAGTGCCGTAGTAGTCGATGCGCACACCGTTGAGGATAGCGGGGCTAGCCTGACCAGCGCGGATCTTGGAGAATTCACGTTCGGTGGCCTCGATGGCCTTGTCCATTTTATCAGAATATTCAGACATAAGCAGGTTATAGGTTTTAGGTTATAGGTTTCAGGGGCTTGCGAAAAGCACCATTATTCTGTTATAAATATAGATTAGGTCAAAGACAATAGACGATAGACGAAAGAAATTTCTGACGAAATTCAACGTCTAGCGGATTAGCAGTGGACAAGCGTACCGAGGTCGCCTTCAATCGCTGCACGCGTGAGGTTGCCCTTTTCCATCTTGAACACGAAGATAGGCATGTTGTTTTCCATGCAGAGGGCGACGGCTGCGGTATCCATGACCTTGAGGCCGCGGGAAATGACTTCCTTGTAGCTGATATCGTCGAAACGGGTAGCAGTCGGATCCTTGACCGGGTCTGCGGTGTAGATGCCATCGACCTTGGTGGCCTTCATGATGACATCGCATTCGCTTTCGATGGCGCGGAGAGCGGCGCAGCTGTCCGTCGTAAAGAACGGGTTGCCCGTACCGGCAGAGAAAATCACCACGGAGCCAGCGGACAAAAGCTTCAAAGCCTTGCGACGGTCGAAGAATTCGCAAACCGGTTCCATGCGGATGGCGGACATTACCACCGAGTCGATACCCTGCTTGTCAAGAGCGTCCTGCATGGCAAGGCCGTTCATCACGGTGCCGAGCATGCCCATAGCGTCGCCCTGGGCGCGGTTCATACCGCCAGCAGAAGCAGAAATGCCGCGGACGAGATTGCCACCACCAATCACGAGCGCGACTTGCACGCCCTGCTTGACGATAGATGCAATTTCGCTTGCCATATCGGAGAGGATAACATTATCGATACCGTGGCCCTTTTCGCCTGCAAGGGCTTCGCCACTAAGCTTGAGAAGAATACGTTTAAATTTCATAATCTGGTCACTAGTTATTAGTCATTAGTTGGTTGTTTCTCGGGTGAAATGTAATAAAAAATGGAAACACCAAGTTTCTTGTTTTTCCAATGTTTATAAAAAGAAAAACGCCATCCAGCAAAAAATAATTATAGATTCATTTAAGAAAAGAATGGAGGTCGATGTGAGAATTTTCCGAATAGCGCTATTTGCAATGCTTTGTGCATCACTCTGCATGGCAGAACCCGCCGATATCGAGCCATTCTTCTTGACGCAGCCCGACGGCAGCACTTTGCTTGCCCGTTTTGTGGGCGACGAGCATTTTAACGTACTCGAAACCGAGGACGGCTACATTCTGCAAAAAGATGCTCTCGGGTATTACGCCTACGCCGACGAGACAGGAAAATCTTCAGGAATCTACGCCCGCGACCCGAATAGCCGCAGCGACTCGGATATACAGTTCTTAGCAAAACTCAACCCGGATGCAATTTATCAAAAACTTTTAGCCGAAGCTCCCGATGACGAATCGCTGGAATACGGGATACCCAAATTTGCGCTCCCCAAAATACAGCGCATGCCCGTCCCGAACAAAAAACTCACCTTAGGCGACATCCGTGGTGTCGTGATCCTAGTCCAATTTTCCGATATCAAATTCAAGAATGCAGACCCTAAAAAACAATTTTCTGAAATGCTGAACAAGGAAGGCTATAACGAATTCCACCACCAAGGCAGCGCCAGAGATTACTTTATCAAAAATTCTTCGGGAGCATTCCGCCCGACATTCGACGTTATCGGCCCTGTCACCATCTCCGGAACGCGTGCATATTACGGAGGAACTGAGAGTGACAGAAGATACAACATGGCAAGGACGGCCCTGATTGAAGCATTGGACACTATCTTGAGGTGGAACAGCATCGACTTTTCTCAATACGATAACGACAAGGACGGCAATGTTGACTTTGTCTATATGATATATGCAGGCGTCGGAAGATCCAGTTCCGGAGTCGTTGAATCCATTTGGCCCCACGCTAGTTCCATCACTAAAAGAATGGGCAACGGTCCAACCGTCAAGCGTTACGCCTGCTCCAACGAAATTGGCGGACGTGCATACAAAGCAAACAGCACAACAAGCACGCCAAACGGAATCGGAACATTCGTCCACGAATTCGGCCACGTTCTTGGCCTCCCCGATCTATATGATGTTGGAGGGAACAACAAACAAAAAACGCCTCATTCCTGGTCCATCATGGCTCACGGCGGGTACAACTGCCCAACGAATTCGGAAAACGTACAAGGTTGCGCACCGGCTTTCTACTCCGCTTTCGAAAGGATGTCAGTCGGTTGGATGGCCGGGCCCACAGAACTCAATATCAAGGGGCAAGTGAAACTGGACAAAATTGACGACAACATCGCCTACAGCGTCACCAATCCCCAAAATCCAAATGAAATGTTCCTGCTCGAATACAGAACCAACAAAAATTGGGATGCAGGGCAAGTCAATTCTGGAATGCTGATATGGCATATCGACTATGTCACTTCTGTTTGGAGCAACCGGAAAATCAATGTCGATGGCAGCCACATGTACGTTGATATTGAAGAAGCCGTGACCACAACAGGCACAAGTGCAGCGCCATCAGACCCGTTCCCCGGTTCGAGAAACGTAACCTCATTCAACAAGTTCGTTTTCTGGAACGGCGATGACATGAATATTTCGCTCACCAACA
>JAEEGH010008870.1_pt1 | contig 23631 bp, 17 predicted proteins | sample 9134181 | NCBI WGS metagenome assembly JAEEGH01 (sample SAMN16246544, study PRJNA631951) | gut metagenome | biome: gut microbiome; feature: rumen; material: DP-attached | host: Bos | place: Iran: Karaj | collected 2018-10
TGCTATTCTCCGTCGGTCATCTCCCGCTTTTTTCGCCATCGGGCAAAACTTTTTTTTCGAATTATTTGTGAATATCCAGGAAATTTTCTCATCTTTGCAATCCCAAACCGAATAGGGGCGTAGCTCAGCTGGTTTAGAGCGCTTCAGTCACATTGAAGAGGTCATCGGTTCGAATCCGATCGTCCCTACCAAAACGAGACAAATCCTGCGATTTGTCTCGTTTTTTTATGCGTCCAGTCGAATGTCCGGGGCCGAATACCCGGCTGAGCCCCGTGGCACTTATCTAGCTGTCAGTTAGCCACTTCCTGATAATCGGTTGCGCGTTTTTACGCAAGCGATTATTAACATCGATCTGATATACAGTCACATAAGCGCCACGCTCAGTCGGCCTTATCGATGAAAGCTTCTGCTCCGATGGCTTTGGATGGACTGGAGGCTATGTCTTTGTGACAGAGGCGTTAATGAAAAGTCGCCCCCGGCAAAACAGAGGGGGCGACTTTGCGGTAAATGTTGTGAGTCAGGGAGATAGACTCCAGCCTGCGCTGGTAGGGATGTACCTGGCGTCGGGGCAGACGGGGCAGAAGAGCTTGTTGCTTGTCGTATGGATTTTTTTTCGTATCTTTAACGTTTAGTATGGACTGTAAAATGAAATGAAAGATATGAAACGATTTTTCTTTTTATTGTTTGCCCCGCTGGTGGTGGGAGGCGTGATGGCGTTGATGGCCGGCAGTTGCAACCGGCCGGAACCGGAACCCGAGCCGGAGCCTGATCCGACCCCCCTGACGGACTTCGCCAAGGGTGCCGACGTGAGCTGGCTCACGCAGATGGAACACGACGGTTGTAAATTCTATACGCCCGCCGGGAAAGAAATGGAATGTATGGAGCTTCTCAAGTCTTTGGGCGTCAATTCAATCCGCCTGCGCGTCTGGGTGAATCCCGAAGGCGGCTGGTGCGGAAAGGAAGATGTCGTGGCGAAAGCCAAGCGTGCCAAAGCCCTTGGAATGCGCATCATGATCGATTTCCATTACAGCGACTCCTGGGCCGATCCGGGCAAGCAGAACAAGCCGGCTGCCTGGAAAGACCTTTCCTTCTCGGCGCTCCGCGAAGCGATGGTCGAACATACGACCGACGTGCTGACAGCCCTTCGCGATGCGGGCGTTACCCCCGAGTGGATACAGATCGGCAATGAGACGATCGGCGGAATGCTCTGGCCCGACGGACAAAACTATAATGATGTGGGTTTCGGCCACTATGTGGACCTGAACAATTCCGGTTACGCAGCCGCCAAGGAAGTTTTCCCCTTTGCGAAAGTCCTGATCCACGTGGACAAGGGGCAGGATGCCTCGCAGCTCAACTGGTTCTTCAACAAATGCGAGCAGTTCGGCGCCCGTTACGATATGATCGGTCTCTCGCTCTATCCCGATCCGGGCAATATGATGCAGTTCCGTACGCAGATCATCAACAATATCAAGAATCTGTATCTGGCCTACGAAAAAGATTGCATCATCTGCGAACTGGGTATGAGCTGGACGGAAGGAACCGTCTGCAACGACCTGATTGCCGGCCTGATGGCTTCGTCTCTGAATGAGATGGAAGGCCATTGCCAGGGAATCTTCTACTGGGAGCCCGAGGGGTATGAGAGTTGGAGCCATTACTCCAAGGCCGCTTTCAGCAATGAAGGCCGTCCTACGAACGCCCTTTATGCTTTCCAGAACTGATATGCGGCGCACGGTTTTTCTGATGGTCTTGCTGGGGCTTGTACTCTCCTGCAAGCCTGCTCCTTCTGACTCCTTCCGCAGTGAAAGCTTGCTGACCCAGTGGGAGTTCAGCCGTGACAGCGCAGTCTGGCAGCCGGTCACCGTTCCGCACGACTGGGCCATCGAAGGTCCCTTCGACCGCGACAACGACCTGCAGCTCGTGGCCGTGACGCAGAATTTCGAGACGGAAGTGACGGCGCACACCGGCCGTACCGGCGGCCTCCCGTATATGGGAAAGGGCTGGTACCGGACGCGTTTCGACGTGGGCGGCTATGTCTCCGGCCGTGATGCGGTCACGCTGCTGTTCGACGGCGCGATGAGCCAGGCCCGCGTGCGGGTCAACGGAAGCCCGGTGATCGAATGGCCCTACGGCTACAATGCCTTCCACGCCGACGTGACGGCGTATCTCCATCCGGACGGAAAGGACAATCTGCTCGAGGTGAGTCTCGAGAACCTTCCGCACTCCTCGCGCTGGTATCCCGGTGCGGGGCTGTACCGCAACGTACATCTGATCCGTACACACGCCGACCATATCCCCGTTTGGGGCACCTGTGTCACGACCCCGGAGGTCTCGGAAGAAGAGGCATCCGTGGAATTGCGCATCGAAGTGGCCGGCGGTCCCGGACGTGAAACGGCGCTGCGTATCCGCACAAAGTTGTTCGATCCGCGCGGGAACGTGGTCGCCGTGTCCGACAGCCCGGTTTCCGACAGTGTGCTGCAGACTTTCCGGGTGATGCGTCCCTCGCTCTGGTCGCCCGAGTCGCCCGCTCTCTATCGGGCCGAGACACAGGTTTACGACGATGGTGACGATAAATCGGTCCTGGATACCTATGTCACCCGCTTCGGCATCCGCTCGATCGCGCTGGTGCCGGACGAGGGCTTCTATCTGAACGGGAAGCTTCGCAAGATCCAGGGCGTGTGCAATCATCACGACCTCGGTCCGCTCGGTGCGGCGGTCAACAAGGCTGCATTGCGCCACCAGCTCGCGCTCCTCAAGGAGATGGGCTGCGATGCGATCCGTACCTCCCACAACATGCCGGCTCCGGAACTGGTGGAGCTTTGCGACGAGATGGGCTTCATGATGATGGTCGAGGCTTTCGACGAATGGGACATCGCCAAGTGCGAAAACGGCTATCACCTGTATTTCAACGAGTGGGCCGAGCGCGATATGGTGAATATGATCCGTCATTTCCGCAACAATCCGTCGGTCATCATGTGGGGCATCGGCAACGAAGTGCCGACGCAGTGCGCTGACGAAGGCTACAAGGTCGCGGCCTTCCTGCAGGATATCTGCCACCGGGAAGACCCGACGCGGCTGGTGACGGCCGGCATGGACCGGGCCGACTGCGTGGTACGCAACGGCTTCGCCCAGTTGCTCGACGTGGTGGGCTTCAACTACCGTACGCACAAATATCAGGAGGCGTACGACCTGCTGCCGCAGAAGCTGCTGCTGGGTTCCGAGACGGCTTCGACCGTAAGCTCCCGCGGCGTATACAAACTGCCGGCTGAGTTCCGTTCCGGCGCCAAATACGCCGACAACCAAAGCTCGGCCTACGAAAATGAATATTGCTGGTGGTCCAACATCCCCGACATCGATTTCGCGATGATGGACGACTATCCCTGGACCATCGGCCAGTTCGTATGGACGGGCTTCGACTATCTGGGCGAGCCCACGCCCTACGACGTGGACGCCTGGCCCAGCCACAGTTCCTACTTCGGCATTTTCGACCTGGCTTCGCTGCCGAAAGACCGCTACTGGCTCTATCGTTCGCAGTGGCGGAAAGACAGCCCTACGCTCCACCTGCTGCCGCACTGGACCTGGCCCGGGCGGAAAGGGGAGCGGATCCCCGTGTTCTGCTTCACGAGTTATCCCTGCGCCGAGCTCTTCGTGAACGGTATGTCGCAGGGCGTGAAACGGTTTGAGAAGAATCTGCCGGCGAATTCCGGAGTCACCGATGCGGCCAACAGCGCCGCGACGATGGCGCGTTACCGCCTCTGCTGGCCCGACGTGGTCTATGAGCCGGGCAAGATCGAAGTTGTCGCTTACGACGAAAGCGGCCGCGAAGCGGCGCGCGAGGCCGTATGCACGGCCGGCGCTCCGGCACGCATCACCCTGTCGGCCGACCGCCGGACGCTCGACGCCGACGGCCTCGACCTGGCCTACGTGACCGTCCGCATCGAAGATGCCGACGGCAACCTGTGCCCGACAGCCTCCGACGAAGTGACCTTCACCGTTGAAGGCGCCGGTATTTTCCGCGCCGCCGCCAATGGTGACGCCACCTGTCTGGTTCCCTTCCAATCGGCCTGTATGCCCGCCTTCTGCGGCCAGCTCACGGCCATTGTCCAGGCAGGCGACAAACCCGGCACGGCCGTCCTGACGGCGAGCGCCCCGGGCCTTGAATCCGAAACCATGAAAATCAAAATAAAATGATCGACAAAAACATCTTACTGGAAAATTACAAGAAGCATTTCGGCGACGAAGAGCCGCGCTTCTTCACGGCTCCCGGCCGTATCAACATCATCGGCGAACATACTGACTACAACGGCGGCTTCGTGCTGCCCGGCGCCGTCGACAAGGCTATCACGATGGCCATCAAACCCAACGGCTTCGAATACGTCAATCTGATTTCCGTCGATCATGATGACGCGGCCCTCTTTTTCCGCATCGGCGGTCCCCAGCCGAAAGAGCAGTGGGCTTCCTATTTCTACGGTGTGATCGAAGAGATGCGCAAGCGCGGTGCGACGGTCGGCGGCTTCAACGCCGTCTTCGGAGGCGACGTGCCCCTCGGGGCCGGAATGTCCTCGTCGGCAGCCCTCGAGTCGTGCATCGGAACGGCGCTCAACACCCTGTTCAATCTGGGATTCAAGAAAGAAGAGCTCGCCAAGATCGGCCAGATGACCGAGCACAACTATATCGGCGTGCGCTGCGGCATCATGGACCAGTTCGCTTCGATCTTCGGCCAGAAGGGCAAGGTCGTCCGTCTCGACTGCCGGAGCCTGGAATATACGCTCGTACCGTTCAATCCGGAAGGCATCGAGATCGTGCTGATCGACACGATGGTCAAGCACCTGCTGGCTTCTTCGGAGTATAACGTCCGCCGCGCCCAGTGCGAGGAAGGTGTCGCCGTCATCAAGAAATACCGTCCGGAAGTGGAACTGCTCCGCGACGTGACGATGGAAGAACTGGAAGCCCATCGCGATGAGATCGATCCGATGTCGTTCCGCCGCTGCGCTTTCGTCATCAACGAGAACAAGCGCCTGATGGCCGCCTGCGCCGCGATGGAGAAGAATGATTTCGTGGAGGTGGGCAAACAGGTGTATGCCACCCACGAAGGCCTTAGCGTGGAATACGGCGTCAGCTGCCCCGAACTCGATTTCATCGTCGAGATTGCCAAGGAACACGAAAGCGTACTGGGTGCCCGTATGATGGGCGGCGGTTTCGGCGGCTGCGTGATCGCCCTGGTCCGCAAGGAAGGCGTGGCCGACTATATCGCAGACGTGAAGGAGAAATATCAGGTGAAATTCGACAAGGATCCGCGCGTCATCGAAGTGGAAATCTCCGACGGAGCCCGGGAAATCTAGACGCTTATGGTCAACGCCGAAGAAATCAGGCTGTTCAGCATCGTCAATGCGGACGGCTCGGAGGTAATCCTCTCGAATCTGGGTGCCGGCATCGTTTCTATCGTGGTTCCCGACCGGGAAGGGAAACTCGCCGACGTCGTGCTCGGCTACCGCGATCCTGGCGACTACGATACCGACGGTCCCTGTATGGGCAAGGTGCCCGGCCGCTTTGCGAACCGTATCGCAAAAGGCCGTTTCGCCCTGGACGGGAAAACGTACGAACTGGCCGTGAACAACGGGCCGAACCATCTCCACGGCGGCCCCGGCCCGCAGAGTTTCGCCAACCGGCTCTGGGAAGCCGAAGAACTGCGCGACGGCATCCGCTTCTCGCTCGACAGCCCCGATGGTGACGCCGGCTATCCCGGCAACCTGCACGTCGAGGCCCGCTACACCTGGAGCGACGATCACAAACTCACCCTGCATCTGTCTGCGACGACCGATGCGGAAACCGTCGTCAACCTCACCAATCACGCCTATTTCAACCTGAAAGGGGAGGATGCGGGCGACGTGACCGGCCATGAACTCAAACTCTTCGCCTCACGTTATCTCCCGACCGACGAGACGCTCATCCCGCAGGGCGGGCCGGCTTCCGTAAAGGGCACGCCGATGGATTTCACCACGGCCAAGCCGATCGGCCGCGACCTCAAAGCCGATTTCCCGGCCCTGAACTACGGAAAGGGCTACGACAACTGTTTCGTCGTGGACGACTGGCAGAAAGGAATGGTGCGTCCCGTGGCGCGGCTTACCGAAGCATCGACGGGCCGACGGCTCACCGTCAGCACCGACGCCCCCGGTATTCAGGTGTACACCGGCAACTGGCTGGAAGGATGTCCGGTCTCCAAGAGCGGCAAAGCCTACCACGATTACGACGGCGTGGCGCTTGAGTGCCAGTATTTCCCCGATTCTCCCAACCGCCCGGACTTCCCGTTCGAGACGCTCAAGCCGGGCGAGGAATACGAAAACACGATTGTATTCGCATTTGAATGAGTGCCGGAAGGTTCATCGCATCGAAACTTGCTGAGGGAGACGGATCCCTCAGCCGGACGAGCAATACCATCGCCTGGATTTCGGTGTGCCTGAGCCTTGTCATCATGATTGTTGCCATCGCGGTGGTCGCGGGTTTCAAGGCTGAAATCCGCGACCGCGCGACGGGCTTTATGGGGTCGGTGATGCTGGTGCAGCCCGGGCAGTCGCCGATCAACGAACTCTATCCTTTTTCCGAGCAGCTGTCCTACCGGGAGAAACTGTCGGCTACGCCCGGCGTGCGGAGCGTCTCCGGTGTGGCCTGGCGCTCCGGGCTGATCAAGACGGCCGAAAACATCGAGGGCCTTTATTTCAAAGGCGTCGATTCGCTCTATGACTTTTCTTTCTTTGCGAATTGTATGGTTGACGGGCAGTTGCCCGACTACCACGGGCGTATTTCCAACGACATCCTGCTTTCCCGGACGACCGCGTCGAAGCTGGGTTTCCAGGTGGACGACGATGTGGTGGTCTATTATATCGGCGATGAGGTCAAGGTGAGGAAATTCCGCCTGTGCGGCATCTACGACGCCCAGTTGGAGGAGATCGATACGAAGATGGCGGTAGCCGACCGGCGGCATGTCCAGCGCCTGAACGGCTGGCAGTCCGACGAAGTCTCTTCCATCGAGATCCGCATCGATCCGGCCGCGGGCATCGAAACGATGAACGACCGTGTGGAAGACGTGGTTTTCCGTTCGATGCAGGAAGACGACCGGGCGCTCTTCGTGACCAACGTCAAAAAACTCTACGGCCATCTGTTCGACTGGCTCTCGCTGCTCGACCTCAATGTGCTGATGATCCTGCTCCTGATGGTGGTGGTGGCCGGTTTCAATATGCTCTCGGCCCTGCTGATCATCTTATTCGAACAGATTTCGACCATCGGCCTGCTCAAGGCCCTGGGAATGACCTCGCGCGAAGTGGGGAAAGTCTTCCTGCTGCGCGCCGGCACGCTGGTGGGGAAGGGAATGCTCTGGGGCAATGTTATCGGCATCGGCCTCTGCCTGGTCCAGAAATTCACGCATCTGGTCAAACTCGATCCGGCCAACTATTTCGTGAGTTTCGTGCCGATCCGCCTCCACGCCGGCCAGCTGATCCTGCTCAATGTGGCGGCAGCCGTCATCCTGATGCTGCTCATCTCGCTGTCCACGCGCTTCATCGCCCGTGTCTCTCCCGACCGCACGATGCGGGTGGAGTAAGGGCTATTTTACTGTAACGGTATCCAGATAACAGGCGTACGTCTCCTCGATGGCGGTGATGTACGCCGGGGTGATGTTGCTTGTGCGGCGGTAGATCTCCGCCACGGACTCCCAGTCGTTGGGATCGAGTCCCGCTTCCACGGCTTCCGCACGCCGTTTGGCGAGCGCACCGCCGCCCGAATTGTATGAAGCCAGCGCGAAGCGTACCACATTGGTCGAATCCAGCCCTTCTTCCCGGAAGCTCCGCAGCAGGTCGCCCAGCAGTTTCGTTCCTACAAAGACATTCGTGTCGGGATCGAAAAGGAATTCCGGATCGACGCCGTAGTGTTCGGCCGTCACGTCGCGGATCTGCATCAGCCCTTTCGCCGATTTGACCGATTCCGCACCCTCGTTGAATTGCGACTCCTGGAAGATGATGGCTGCCAGCAGGCGCCAGTCCATCCCGATGCGACCTGCATTGCGCTGCATCAGTTCGGCATAGCGGTTGAGCCCCGCCATCTGGTTGTAAGACCGGCCGCGCCGGACCCTGGCCCGGTCGCGGCTGTTGGCTACGGAGAGGTGCCGTAGCCCGTCGGCCGGGTAGCGCGACGAAAGGTCCTCGTGCTGCGCGTTTTCCGGCAGGAGAGCGGCCTCGAGCACCAGTGCCGCAAGCAGGCAAACAAACATCCTGATGAAGCGTCTAAAGCCCATTTACGTGCGTTTTCTACCAGCCATAGAACGGCCAGTGGATGCCGAACTTGATGCCCCGGGTCGGTTTGATGTAATGGAAGGCCGAGAAGTAGTCGGCCGTGGGCCAGCCCTGGAAGGCGTTGGTATATTTGACGAAGATACTGGCACGCTTCCACTGGATGTTGGCGAAGACATCGCAGTAGGGCAGGTTTCCGATCTTTTCCTGCGTCTGGTTGTAGAACTGCCCGATGTCGGGTGCATAAGTGGGCAGATACCACAGCGTGTTGGCCACGGCGTTCACACCGAGCTGGATGTTCATCACGTCCTTGACCACGTCGATATCGAAGTACCAGCGCAGGTTCAGCGTGAGTTTTGGCAGCGGCATCACCTCCTCGGGCGCTGAAGTCAGCTGGAAGAGGGCCCGGTTGTCGAAATGGAAGCGCCAGAGCGTGAAGTCCTTGTGCAGGTATGCGCTCATGATGCTGACGGGCTTGTCGTACTGCCGGATCACCGAGAGCGTGTCGTAATAGAGCATATTGGCCACCAGCGCATAGCCGAAGCGGGCGTCGAGCCGCCACTTCGGAATGGAAAGCTCGGCTTCGACCGTGTTGCGCGAAACCTTCGCGAAATCGTTGTCCCACTGATGGTGGTTCATATAGATCTGCTGTTCGAAAGGATGGGGTGTGCGCAGGCCCATATGGAAACGTCCGCTCAGGTGGATGCCCTGTTCGATCGGATAGACCGACAGGCGCAGCGCCGCGTTGACATCGAAGTCGAACATCCGTGCCCCGGCCAGATAATAGTCCGCATCGGCATTCCAGGCCAGGTACTTGCGCAGCTGGCCCGAAGCTCCGCCGTACACGTACAGGTTGTGCTGGGTTTCGTATTTCCGGCCTGTCAGATAATCAGTCGGCCTGAATGCATAGGTCGAAAGGATCTGGTAGCCCGCTCCGGCGTTGATCTTGGCCAGCATCGCGTCGGGCGCATAGGGCTGCAGCTTGATGAAAACGCGGTTTTCGAAGTTGCGTACCGCCAGTTCGTCGGCGCTCGACGTGTTGTTGAGATAGAAGCGGTTGAAATAGAAATCCCGGCCGTAGGTGTCGGTCTCGGCAATCTTGTCGGTGTAGCTCTTGGTATAGGTGGTGAACTCGCCGCTGTGTCCCAGGTGGGCCATCGTGCCTTCTCCCAGTGCGAGCGAATCCTTGTCCTTTCGGAAGAAGTTCATCGGCACGGCCAGGGTATGGTGGATGAAATAGCTCCGCCGCTTGTAGGTATTGGCGGCTTCCTTCAGGTTCACCTCGATCGACCTGGCCTCCACCGAAGTGTCCCGGATCCAATACGGGTCGCGGATACCGCCGTTCTCGGCGCGTTCCACCCGCTGGCGGATGGTGCCGAAGTTGGCGAAGTAGCGCTTGCCCATATAGTTGCCCAGGATGAACGTCGTACGGTGGTCGGTGTTCTCGCTGGTGAGCATACCCCGCGACCCGAGCCTGCGGTAGCCGAGGGTGAAGTTGAACTCCGGCGTGAGATTCTGTGTGGAGAGCAACTTGAGGTTCGTTTCTTCCGACTTCTTGTTGGCGAAGGGCGTTCCCCAGTAGGCCAGTTCGGTGTAGGGCGTCTTGGTGTTGTATTGCTTGATGGTCTCGTCGGTCTCGGAATCGCCGATATAGGGCGAGAACATCGGGGCGTCGGGTGTCTCCTCGCGGCGGAACCAGTCGTGATAGAGCGTGGCCGAGCCCACGGGGCCGAGGTAGGTGGCCGCCACGTCCTTGCGGTACATCGGATACTCCGAGAAGTTGGCGTTGGCAGTGGTGTCGAGCCCGCTCTCGTGGAACTCGTTGAACGCCTTGTCGGAAGTCCACACCAGAATGCGGCGGAAGTACAGGGAGTCAGGCACGATATAGGTCTCGAGCACACGCGGTTTCGCAGCCCGGAGACTGTCGCGCTCTTCCTTGCGGATCTTGCGCATCGCCCGTTTGATGTCGTGTGTATCCGGCAGGAACTGGGCGATGGAGTCCATATAGGCCGTGACCATCGAATCGAGACTGGGCAGCGTTTCCGTATCGAGCTGGCCCCAGAATAGGCTGTCGATCGCCCGGTACAGCTTCACTTTGCGGAGCGAATCGCGGTTGGGTGCCGCCACGGTCGAATCCTGCGGGGCACGGAGAATCCGGCTCCGCTCCCGGGCCGCACCCGTGCCGGGGAGAAGCAATGCTGCCAGCAGCAGCAGAAAAGCCGTGTATCGTCCGCCGCGCCTCATCAGATCACTTTCACGCCGATGCGGGAGAGTTCGGCCAGCGTGCGGTTGTGGCCTTCCTTGTCGATGTAGGCCAGGCCTTTCTCGAGCAGGAAGACGTTGTGTCCCGATTTGATCAGGTCGAAGCAGGTCTCCCGGATGCAGTATTCCGTGGCGATACCGCTCACCAGCACGTTCTTGGTCAGGAAGTTATTGAGTTCGATGCCTTCGGCGTTGTGGCTTTCGAAACCGGAATACTGTTCCTTCTTGGGATTGACGCCCTTGAAGAACATATTCTCCTTCGAAGGACGGTGGTCGGCCAGTTCCACCTTCGTGAAGAAGTCTTCGTGGATCTCGCCGCCGCGGGTCTGCATCACGCAGTGAGGCGGCCAGGGACCGCCCTGTTCCTGGAACGAGCAGTGGTTCACGGGGTGGTGGTCCAGCACGTAAAGCACCTGGTCGTTCGGATAGCGGTTGATTACCCGCACGCTCTCTGCCACGGCTTTTTCGGCGTTGGCGCAGGCCATCGTGCCGTCGATGAAGTCGTAGAGCATATCCACCACCACGTGGGTGTATCGGTTGGATGCGCCGCTCTCGGCTTCCTGCATCATGTTGATCTGATGGATGAGGCGGTTGATCAGCCGCATCTTCAGGTCGTAGAGGTCGTCGGAGATGTCCACCTTGTAGTAGTGGGGGTTGATGATACGGGTTTGCGTGTCGTTGAACGAGGCCAGGTTCGCCTTGTAGTAGTCGCGCTTCTCGAAAATCGTGCGCGTGTCTTCGAAGATCTTGCCGCCATCGTAGGCCAGTTCCTGCAGCGGTCGGAAGGTGTACGAGCCGGCGGGGAAGGTGGTGTACTTGGTCTCGTCGGCCTCGTCCCGGATGAAGAGTTCTTCGCCGGCCTCGATGATGCGGGCGAAAGAGTCGCCGCGCAGGCAGGTCACGTCGGCCTTGAACTTGCCGTCCTGGATGATGCGGTAGGTGATCTGGAAGCCCGGATTGATAAGCTTGGCCTTGTCCTCGGAGCGTTTGAGGATCGGCTCGTCGTCCACCTGCACGAGTTTGTACACGTTGCCGAAGCACGGGTTGTGCTTGCTGGTGGCAATGGCGTCGCCGACACCGTAACTGTCGATGCAGGCACCCTGCTTCTCCAGGTCGGAGATGATGTATTCGTCGAGCGAGTTGGTCGCGAAGATCTTGCAGTTCTTCAGGCCGGCCGCGTCGAGCGCCTCGCGGCACTTGACCGAGAGGTAGGCAAGGTCGCCGCTGTCGAGACGGATGCCGTAGCCCTGCGGGTAGCTGTCGTCGATGCCGTTGGCCTTGAAGGCCTTGATGGCGTTCTTCACACCGCATTTGAGCGTGTCGAAGGTGTCGATCAGCAGGATGAGCCCTTCGCCGCGGTGCGTCTTGATATACGTGTCGAAAGCCTTGTATTCGCCGTCGATGGAGCAGCCGAACGAAGTGGTGTAGCTGTGAGCCATCGTGCCGGATGCCTCGAAGCCGAACTCGATGCCGGTGAGGATGTTCGACGTGCTGGCGCAGCCGCCGATGAATGCGGCTTTTGCTCCGTATTCCGCAGCCCAGGGGCCGTGGGCGCGGCGGGATCCGAACTCGCTCACGGGGTGCGAAGCGGCGCGCGTGACGCGCGATGCCTTGGTGGCGATGGCCATCTGGTGGTTCATGATGCAGAGCAGGGGTGTCTCGAGCACCTGCGCCTCGATGATCGGGCCCACGATAGTCAGGATCGGCTGCTTGGGGAAGGCGATCTCACCTTCCTTCATCGCATAGACCTTGCCCGTAAACTTCATATGGGCGAGATACTCGCGGAACTCGCGGTAATCCTCGCCGGGCAGGAATTTCTCAAAGAAGCTGATGTCTTCGCTGCCCAGGCCGGCGATCATCTGCAGCGCTTCGCGGATGCCGCTGACCACCGCCCAGTTGTTGTTGTCGGGCGCCTTGCGGAAAAACAGGTTGAACACGGCGGTCTTGTCTTTCATACCGTTGTCGTAGAAAGACTTGCCCATCGTGTACTGGTATTTGTCGGAGCAATAGGAGATATTGAGCATTTCTAAACGAATAAGGTTTCATTGTTGCGGGCCAGCCTCCGGACCTTTTCCAACTGGCCGGCCGTGAGGCGGAAACCGGTGAACCGGTCGATCTGGCTCCGGGAGTGGACATCGGTGCCCAGGTATCGGTAAAAATCGCTTTCGAGCAGCCAGCGGACGATGTCCAGAGAAGCTTCGCCGTAGGCGCCGGTAAGCGACAGGAGGTTGAGTTGCAAAAAACAGCCCATATCGACGAGCGTCTCCAATTCCTTGACCCCTTTTTTGTGGTCGAAGGCCTGCTGGTAGAATACATAGCGTTCGGGATGCGCGAGTACGGGCTGCAGCCCTTCCATCCCGAGTTCGAATACGGTTTCCTTGATTTTCGGGCTTCGTTCGTAGTACGACATCTCGATAAGGATGTGCTTGCCGTCGGGCCAGCAGAGACGGTCGCCCGCCTCCACGAAGAACTCGTCCACCATATATTCCGAAGCCAGGTGGAAGGTCATGTCTTTCCGGATGGATTCCGGCAGTGCGGGGAGGAAAGCATCGAATCGCGCCTGCAGGTCCGCGGCCGTGTTGGGGAACATCGAGCGGGAGACGTGCGGCGTGAAGATCACTTTCCTGATGCCGAGACGGTGCATCTCCTCCAGGATCGCCGTCGATTCCGCCGTGTCGGGAGACCCGTCGTCCACGCCGGGCAGGATATGCGAATGGACATCGGCCGTGAGTCCGATGTCCATCAGTGAACAATTATCCTTTTTTCTCCGGAAGAGACACATGGCTTATTTGGCCTTCTGTTTTTCGCCATAGCCGTAGCCATAGCCGTATTTGTTGTTGCCGTATCCGTAGTGTCCGTAACCGTAACCGTAGTGATAGCCGTAGGACCGGGCCGTGATATCCACGCCGTTGAGTACGATGTAGATGTTGTTGAACTTCTTGTCACGGGCCAATTGGTCGAGTTCCTCCACGAACTTGAGGTCGCAAACGCCGGCGCGGAGCATGAAGATGTTCGCATCGACGTAGCGGTTGAAGATCGTGGCGTCGGCCACGGGCAGGTACGGGGCGCTGTCGAAGATGATATAGTCGTAATCGAGCGACTTGAGGTAATCGACGGCCTCTTTCATCCGCTGCGACTCGATGAGTTCCGAAGGGTTCGGCGGGATTTTACCCGCTGGAAGGACGTCGAGGGTGGGCACGTCGTGTACGCCGTGCACGATCGAAGGCGCCAGATCGTCGGTCTTCTTCGATAGGAAAGGCGTGAGCCCCTCGTCGTGATGCTGGGTAATGCCGAAAATGCTGGCCAGCTGCGGCTTACGCAGGTCGATGCCCACGATGAGCACCTTCAGCCCGGTGTGGGCCAGGGTCATTGCCAGGTTCGAGGAGATGTAGCTCTTGCCTTCGCCCGGCACGCTGGACGTGACCTGGAATACCTTGTGCCCCAGATAGCGGACGTTGGAGCGCAGGATACGCATCGTCTCTTCGAACGGGTCGCGTCCCGTGACCTCCATCAGTTCGCCCTGATGGCTGTTCATAGGAACTGATGCCAGGATGGGAATGTCCGTCCGCTGGGTGATGTCGAGTTTGCCCTCGACCTTGCTCTTGAGCGCCTGACGGAGGAAGAATACGGCGGGCGGGATGCAGAATCCCAGCAGGAAGGCCAGCAGGAAGATCATCTTCCGGTTGGGCGACGTGGCGACCGCCGAATTGTCGGCCGAGTCGATGACCTTGCACTGGTCGGTGATGGCGTAGAGGGAGATCAGGGCCTCTTCTTTTTTCTGCTGGAGCAGGATGTAGAGCGGTTCCTTGATCTGCTGCTGGCGGTCGAAGCGCGAGATTTCCTGCTGCTGCGTGGGGATGGCGGAGAGCCGGCCCTTCGACTGGCGGAGTTTTGCGCTCAGGTTGTTGCGCTGCAGCTGATAGGACTTTTCGAGGTTCTTCACCGAGGAGATGATGCTCGAGAGCAATTCCTGCAGCTGGCTGTCGGACTGGACCACCATCGGGTTCGCCTCGCTGGCACTGGCCACCATGCGGTTGCGCTCCATCAGCAGGGTGTTGAACTGGTTGATCGTACTGTTGAGACCTGTGTCGGTGATGCCGATGTTGGCAGGGATAAGCATCAGTCCGCCGTCCATCTGGCCGATGTAATCCTTGATGATGCCCAACAGTTCGATCTGGACATCGAGAGCGTTGAGCTGTTCCTCGTATTTTGCATCGGACGAGAGGGTGAGCTGCGACTGGGATGAGACATCCACCACCGTGTTGCTGCGGCGGTAGTTCTGGTATTGGCTCTCCAGGTCGCCCAGCTCGTCTTCCACCAGTTCGAGCCGTTCGTTGAGGAAATCGATGGTATTGGTGACGGCCCGACTGCTGAATTCCCGCGCATCTTCGTTATAGTTGCGGATCAGGCTGTTGAGGATGTCCTCCGCCCGGGTTCCGTAGATGTCGGTGTATGAGAGATTGATCACTTCCGAGCGCTCGGTGGCCTTGAGGTGCCCCGTTACGGAAAGCTTCCCGCGCAGGGCCTTGGCCGCATTGACGGGCGAGCGCATCGTGATGATGTATTTGTCGCCGATCTCGAATTTCGCCAGATGGCTCCGCTCAATGGCTACCTTGTGCTCCTTCAGCGCGAACTCCTCGCCGAAGCGATAGACCTTGTCCACGATCGGGTATTTGCTTCCGCCCGTTTCTATCGAAATGATCCGGTACGAACTGGAATCCTGAGGCACGAAGGTAATTCTGGCCACAGGCGGATTGGGATAGTTCTCCGTCGAATCGACGATCGCGACGAATGGATTGTTCTTGTAAAAGATCAGCGTTTTGAGCGGACGCCTCTTGGAGTAGACATAGTTCAGCCCGAGATCCTCTACGACGCGTTGCATCATTCCGCGGGAATTGATCACATCGATCTCGTTGGTCACCTTGCTGTTGGCACCGCCCAGCATCAGGTCGGTGATGGCCAGCATGTCGGCGCCCCCTCCGCTCTTGGTTACAAGCAGGATCTTGGCGTTGGCCGTATATTGTGTGCGGGTCAGCCTGATATAAGCGTAGGCGGCAGCCAGGCAGGCCAAAATGCTGATCAGGATGATCCACCGCATTCCCCAGACCACGTTGAGGATTTTCTTCAGGTCGAGGGAGGAATCCTCTTCCCGGTAGCGGATGTTTTCGTTGTCCTGCATGGCTTAGGCGGGTTTTGCAAAACGGGTGATGAAGAAGGTGGCGACGGTCACCAGGGTGGTGAGCGAGCTCAGGACGATCGACCAGAGTCCCGTGGCAGCGGTGCCCTGGGCGATGCGCGTGGCGCTCTGCGGCACATAGAGCACATCGTTCTGGTGCAGGTAGAAATACGGCGAGTTGAGGATGTCGCTCTGCGTCAGGTCGATCTTGTAGTGGGTCTGCACGCCGTCCACGTCGCGGATCAGGATCAGGTCGTGGCGGTCGGCCGTGATGAGCAGGTCGCCGGCCATTCCGAGGGCCTGCAGGACCGTGACGCGCTCGCTCGGGACGGTATAGGTCCCCGGTGCCTTCACTTCACCCAATACCGTGATGCGGTAGTTCAGGAACGAAACTGATACTACCGGCTCCTTGACCAGCCCCTGGTCGGTAAGCAGGCGCGTGATGTGGTCAACCAGGTCCACACGGCGCATTCCCTCGACCTTTATCCGGCCCAGGCCCGGCATATCGATGTAGCCCTGCGAGTCCACCAGATAGGGAACTACGGACTGTGTAGTGGTGTATCCGCCCGACTGATTGGTGCTCAGGGTAAAGTTGTAGGGCATCACCACGCTCTTGTCGGGGCCCGATATGATAATTTGAAGCTTGTCGTCCTTCATAATCACGGGCTCGTACTCGGCTTCGATTTTCCGGGCATCGAAAGTGTCGATATCCTGGAAATACAGGATGTCTTTCGAGGACGTGCACCCGGAAAAAATGCCGAGCGAAGTCCCCGCGAAGAGGATCATCCACAACATCGTCCGTATCGTCTTGCTCATAGCGGCGAATTTGGTCAATTTCTTAAATCTTACAAAGGTAAGCATTATTTCGGAACAATGCAATCCAACTCAGCCAGTTTGCCCACATCGTGCATCTCCAGACCCGGCATCACGGCCGCCCGGATGGTATGGGTACGGCAGACCGCCAGATAAAATTCGACGATAGGGAACTTCTCGGGCCACTCCCGCATCAGCGGGAAAACGGCCGGGTCGATGTAGTGTATTCCCGAAAAAGCCAGGCGTTTGCACTGGTCGGAATCGATGCCGGCGTAGGGGCTGCGCACCTCGCCGGTGGCGATGTTGGTCCAGCCCACGAGGCGGTTGTCGTCGTCGAACAGGAAGTAGCGCTGCGTTTCGCGTTCGCTCACCAGGATTGTGGCCAGGTCGCCCGCCCGGTGCTGTGCCCGGAACCAGGCGAGGTCGAGGTTGGAGAGGATGTCGACGTTATGGACGAGGAACGGCTCGTGCGTGCCGGGGGCATCGGCCGGAGCCAGCAGCGGCTCCGCGTGCCGGATGCCGCCGCCTGTTTCGCGCAGCAGATCCGTCTCGTCGGAGAACGCGATCTTCACGCCGAAGCTGCCGTTCGCGGCAACATAGTCGCGGATCTGGTCGGCAAAATGGTGGACGTTGATCACGATGTCGTCGTAGCCGGCGGCGATGAGTTTGTCGAGGACGTGCCGCAGCAGCGGCTTGCCGCCCACGGGCACCAGCGCCTTGGGCATCGTGTCGGTCAGGGGTTTGAGCCGTGTGCCGAGGCCAGCGGCGAAAATCAGGGCTTTCATCGCCTTACAGCTCTTTCTCGATCTCCAGCTCGCGGTGCGTGATGCGCACCTTGATGCTGAACTTCTTCGACAGATGCTCGCCCAGGTGCTCGGCGCAGTACACGGAGCGGTGCTGGCCACCCGTGCAGCCGAAGCTCACCATCAGGTGCGTGAACTTGCGCTGGATGAAACGCTCCACGTGGGCGTCCACCAGGTCGTAGGCGTGGTCGAGGAACTTGAGCACGCCGCCGTCGTCTTCCATAAACTTGATGACCTCGGTGTCCATGCCCGTAAAGTGCTTGTAGTGTTCGTATTTGCCGGGATTTTCGAGGCCGCGGCAGTCGAACACGTAGCCGCCGCCGTTGCCGCTGGCGTCGTTGGGGATGCCCTTCTTGTAGGCGAAGCTGAAGATATCGACCTCCAGCCCCTTCTCGGGGTTGAGGTCTGAGAACTGCTTCATCCGGGTGAGTTCATCGAGGAGTTTCGTCAGGTACGGATATTCCGTGAACGGCTCCTTGAGCAGGCGCCGCAGGTTTTCCATCGCGAAGGGAACGCTCTGCAGGAAGTGCGGCTTCTTCTCGAAGTAACCCCGGAAGCCGTAGGCGCCCAGCACCTGCAGCGTGCGGAACAGCACGAAGTGCCGCAGCGTCGCCATGAACTCGGCGCGCGAGACGGGCATATAGGGTTTCAGCGCATCGAGATACGCGTCGATGAGTTCTGTTTTGAACTGCTCGGAATACGCCGCCTTGGCCTGCCAGATGAATGAGGCCACGTCGTAGTAGATCGGGCCTTTCCGGCCGCCCTGGAAGTCGATGAAATATGGCTCGCCGTACTTGATCATCACGTTCCGCGCCTGGAAGTCGCGGTAGAGGAACGTGTCGGACATGCTGCACATCAGCACGTCGGCCATTTTGTTGAAGTCTTTGTCGAGTTTGATCTCGCTGAACTCCAGGCCCGTGGCCTTGAGGAAGCAGTATTTGAAATAGTTTTGGTCGAACGAGATCATCCGCCGGTCGAACTCCGGCTGCGGGAAGCATACCGAGAAGTCGAGGCCTTTCGCGCCCTCGAACTGGAAACGCGGCAGGGCGCGCACCGCCTTGATGATCAGCATCCGCTCGGCAGGGGAGTAGGCGCCTTTTTCGCGGCCCTCGCTCACGAGGCTGAAGAGCGTGTCGTTGCCCAGGTCTTCCTGCAGGTAGCAGGCGAAGTCGGCGCTATGCGCCTTGACCTCGGGCACGTTCAGGCCCTGCGCCTTGAAATGCTTGGCCATCGCCCAGAATGCCTTGTTTTCTTCGATCGAAATCCCCTTCGCCCCGATCAGCGTCTGCGTGGCCCCGCCAATCCTGAAATATCTTCGGTTGCTCCCCGACGACGGCAATTCCTCGAAAGTCCTGACCGCCTCTCCGGTATATTGTTCAAACAGTTGTTTTATGGGATCCATGTTATCTTTGGTTTATCTCCCAAAGATAATCATTTTTCTTCTTCTTTCCAACCGACGGTTTGTACGAGGGTGATTTCCTGCGTCGGAGCAAGACCGAGGGCTGTGGCTAGCGATTCCTTCGGAACCATGGCGCGGACCACGGTGGCCATCCCCTCGGAGGTGCAATGGAGGTAGATGTTCTGCGAGATGAATCCCGTGTCGGCATAGATGGTCTCGACCAGGCCGCGGGGGCTCTTGCCTGTCACCTTGGCGGTGTCGGCCACGAAGGCGATCTCGGCGGCTGCGGTGCCGACGTAGTCTTGGGCGCCGGAGGCGGCGCGCAGGTCGGTGGCAGTGACGGCTGTCAATTTGTTAGCAGCGGCCTCGAACCGGAAGGCCCCTTCCGGCAGCAGCACATAGAGATCCGTCTCCTGCCGGTTGTGCGACGAGGGGGCGCTGCGGCGCTTCGGCGTGATGAATCCGAAGCCTGCCCAGAGAAGGTCGGAAAGACGTTGCAAATCTGCTGCATCTTCCAGATTGAAACGTCTCGGCGAATAAACCCGCATCGACCGGCGGGTGGCCAGTGCTTCGCGCAGCGGCATACCGCCTGTGCGAACTGGCTCAGGGAGAAGGATATCGTTATGCATAACTGATGAAAAATGATACGATGAACGGCACGGCGACCGTCAGGAAAAAGCCGTGATAAATTGAAACCGGAGCATATCGGCTGCCCCCATAGCGGACTGCGACCGGAAGGGTCGTATCCATCGATGTCGCGCCGCCGGAAGCGATTACCGCATAGGGCCCGAACCAGCGCCGGAGCAGGGGAGCGGTGAGCAGTGTCAGCAGTTCCCGCAGGAGGTTCGACGCCAGCGCGATCGTGGCGATCATCGGCCCCCGCGCCTCGTCGAGCAGCACACTTGACAGTGAGTAGTACCCGAAGCCCGACGTCACCGCCAGCGTGTCGGCCAGCCCGGGCGCCGTCGTGTGCATCAGCGACACGACCCACCAGGCCAGCAAGCCGCCCGCCAACGACCCGACGATCGTTACCAAAGGCAGCAACAAACTCCGCAGCGGCAGCGTCTTCAGGCTGGCGAAGAACCCCTCGTCCATTCCCAGCCCGAACCCGACGCAGACCAGCAGCACATACAGCCCCCACGTCGTAATCTGCCCCATCGGCAGCCCCTCCGGTAGCCATCTCGCAAGCGCCACCAGTACACCGGCCACGAAGCAGCCGACAATGATCAGACTGTCGCGCAGGCCGCCGGTCGGAGTTTCGGCCGGAGGCGCTCCGGCCGGCGGTGTCCCGGCACCGCTAGCCTCCGTCGCCTGGGCCGTGCCGCCCGCCATCTCCTCTTTCTTCGTGAAAAGCCGCGCCAGAACGACGCTGCCGAGCACGGCGAGCACCGTCACGATGAGGGCGGTGAGCCCCATCGTGGGGAGGTTGGCGAGCAGCTCGTCGTTGCCGCCGATCTCGAGTCCGAGAATGAACAGCAGCAGACAGATCGAGGCCATCGTGATCGCCGAGGTCGGCAATTTCACGCGCCCTTTCAGCAGCAGGCCCAAAAGAAAACCGGCCAGCAGAATCCCGATGGTTACGATCATCTCCGGCCGGTTAAAATCATGGTGAAAAATTGGTTTTGCTTTCAGTTCGTAAGGCCATTCGGCCTATCCAACTTACTCAGCCTTCGGACCAGCGGCCACGAGAGCCTTGCCGGCCTTGTTGTACTCGTACTTCTTGAAGTTCTTCACGAAGCGGCTGGCAAGGTCTTTCGCCTTGACTTCCCACTCCTTAGGATCGGCGTAGGTGTCGCGCGGATCGAGGATGCCGGTGTCAACGCCCTTGAGCTTGGTGGGCACTTCGAAATTGAAATACGGGATCTTTTTGGTCTTGGCCTTGTCGATGCTGTGGTCGAGGATCGCGTCGATGATGCCGCGGGTGTCCTTGATCGAGATGCGCTTGCCCGTGCCGTTCCATCCGGTGTTCACCAGGTAGGCCTTGGCGCCGCTCTTCTTCATCTTCTTCACCAGTTCCTCAGCGTACTTCGTCGGGTGCAGTTCGAGGAACGCCTGGCCGAAGCAGGCCGAGAAGGTCGGCGTCGGCTCGGTGATACCGCGCTCGGTACCGGCGAGTTTGGCGGTGAAGCCGGAGAGGAAGTAATACTTCGTCTGCTCGGGGGTAAGGATGCTCACCGGCGGCAGCACGCCGAAAGCGTCGGCGCTCAGGAAGATCACCTGCTCGGCGGCGGGGCCGTGGCTCTCGGGGCGCACGATCTTCTCGATGTGGTAGATCGGGTAGCTCACGCGGGTGTTCTCGGTGACGCTCTTGTCGTTGAAGTCGATCTTGCCGTTCTTGTCGACGGTCACGTTCTCGAGGAGGGCGTCGCGGTGGATGGCGTTGTAGATGTCAGGCTCGGATTCCTTGTCGAGCTTGATGACCTTGGCGTAGCAGCCGCCTTCGAAGTTGAACACGCCCTTGTTGTCCCAGCCGTGCTCGTCGTCGCCGATCAGCAGACGTTTCGGGTCGGTGGAAAGGGTGGTCTTGCCGGTGCCGGACAGGCCGAAGAAGATGGCGGTGTTCTTGCCTTCCATATCGGTATTGGCCGAGCAGTGCATCGCGGCGATGCCCTTGAGCGGGAGGTAGTAGTTCATCATCGAGAACATACCCTTCTTCATCTCGCCGCCGTACCAGGTGTTCAGGATCACCTGCTCGCGGCTGGTCACGTTGAACGCCACGCAGGTGTCGCTGCGGAGACCGAGTTCCTTGTAGTTCTCGACCTTCGCCTTCGATGCGCAGTACACCACGAAGTCCGGCTCCTGGTCGAATTCCTTCTGGTTCTTCGGACGGATGAACATATTGGTCACGAAGTGGGCCTGCCAGGCCACCTCCATGATGAAGCGCACCTTCATGCGGGTGTCGGCGTGTGTGCCACAGAAGCCGTCGACCACGAACAGCCGCTTGCCGCTGAGCTGCTTGAGGGCCATCTTCTTGACTTCCTTCCACACCTTCTCCGACATCTTGTGGTTGTCGTTCGGATACTCTTCCGTGGTCCACCAGATCTCGCCCGGCGCGCCTTCCTTCGTGGTCTTGTCATAAACGATGTACTTGTCTTTGGGGCTGCGGCCGGTGAACTCGCCGGTCATCACGTTGATGGCGCCCAGCTCGGTCACCACACCTTTGTCAAAACCTTCCAGACCCGGTTTGGTCTCCTCATTATAAAGCACCTCGTAGGTGGGATTGTAGAGCACTTCGCGTACGCTCTTGATTCCGTACTGTTTCAGATCGATGTTTGCCATAATTAATGTTATTTTTTTGACTTTATTATTACTGATCTTTATATAAATCGCTAATCTGCAAATATAATCTTTTTACCGATTCACGCGCCCCATCCCTGCAAAAAATATTCCACCACTTATTAACCACCCCTTTCTGCCACGCTGGCAGGAAATAACCGCCCTCAGCTACCGCCGTGGTCACCCCACCGACCATCATCCCCGCCGTGAGCCTATCATCACGCCCGCAATCCCGAGCAAGATTCTCGATGAATCCTTTTTTCGCCAAAGTGTCCGCATGTCGGATTGCCTTGGAGCTGTATATCGCAAGGTCGCTGAGGACACCGGCCTTGCGGAGGGGGGTGTACTCAGCAGAAGTGCGAAATACGAAGTCCAGGGCCGAATCGGTGCGGACACTTTGACGAAATGGGATCAGGCAGGCAGGCTAGCGGAAAGCGACATCGTTTGTTCCGGGCTCGCGATAAGGGTGAAGTCTGGCTGATAGTGACCGGAAGGGTCGAAAACGGTTATCTCCTGCCAGCGCGCCGGGCCCCTAACGGCCAGGGGGCATGCCCCTGAGCCTTGGGGCCCCGGCTGGGCACTGTCAAGGATAACCGCGAGGTAGTTTGGGGTCGGCCGAAAGCCGTGCTTGTGGTTTGTGCCGTTCGTGCCTGAGGCGGTTATCTCCCGTCCGGGCCCGCAGGAGCCTTAGAAGGGGCTCCCGGGCTCTCCCGGGGATAACCGTTCGGCCGACAGGGGCGAAAAATCGCGAGCCCGGTGGCTCGATGGTTTTTTTTGCTGGAGGCTAAGCCACTGATTGCTAATTCATAACGCGAAGTCGCCCTCCCCGGAATAGGGAGGGCGACTTTAAGGATATTACTGTCTGTCAACGATTTGACCTCCAGCCGCTATAACGATTCAATTTCTTCTTCTGACAAGCAGGTACTCTTTACAATAGTCTCCATCGGAACACCGTTCTCGATCAGCGCCTTGGCAATCCGGACTCTTTCTTCCGCCCGTCCTTCTTCACGACCTTCTTCACGACCTTCTTCTCGTCCGGTTCTAATGACGCTCATGGTTCGTTGGTATTTGTCGAGGTCGAGTTCGTAGTCACGCCATTGGTCGTCGGTGAGGTCGTCTTCGACGGTGTTGATGACACGCCGAAACACTTCTTTCGTATGCTCGGGCAGGTCGATTCCTTCGATCTCAGCCAAGAGTTCTTCGCGGGTCTTCATCCTTTTACTCATTGATTGCAACAAATATAGCAAAATTTCATAAGATTCGCGGCATTCGGCGGCCGATTGCGACCTGAGGCAGGGAAGCTGCAGGGTGATGATGTTGAACAGGGGCGAGAAGATCCGGTCGCGATAGATGCTTCGCAACTGATAGTCATCCCGCAGGATGGGATCTTTTTCGTAGGTGAAATTCATCAGGCAGATTGCAAAAACCCGATTGATATGCCCATACTCCCAGCTTTGACGGTGTTGTCCCATCTGGTCCACAAGCCGGCAGGCGTAGTAGAGCAGCCTTTGGCGGATGAAATGATCGGAAGCGTTTTGCATTTCAATGAGATAGCGATTTTCGTCCGAATCGGTGGCGAGTACGTCTACGACACATCTTTTCAGTTCGGGATTATCACCTAAA
>JAEEGH010008872.1_pt1 | contig 23628 bp, 21 predicted proteins | sample 9134181 | NCBI WGS metagenome assembly JAEEGH01 (sample SAMN16246544, study PRJNA631951) | gut metagenome | biome: gut microbiome; feature: rumen; material: DP-attached | host: Bos | place: Iran: Karaj | collected 2018-10
ACCCATTTCCAACGCGTTGCATTATGCCGAACTCCCCGAGTTTGTGGAGATTATGGCGATCATCGTGGGTTTTGATGCCTTCCAGGCCATACTCTTTGCCAGACTTAGATACGAGAACCGTCCGCTTAAGTTTGCAGCCCTGAAGCTCTTGTTCATCTTCATGAGCATCGGGATGAACCTGTTCATCTTCCTGCTCGCACCAAAGCTGAAAATCAGTTGTCCCGGCTTAATGGGTTGGTATGAAAACTATTATCAAGTCGGTTATATTTTCTTTGTCAACCTGATCTGCACCTGTTTGATTACGCTTGGTTTTATCCCCGAACTGAAAAAGCTGCGTTATGGTCTTGACAAGGACTTGCTGAAGCGGATGTTGCGTTATACATGGCCGTTGTTGCTCTTGGGTTTGGCGGGCATTCTCAACCAGGTGGCCGACAAGATTTGTTACCGCTACATCGTTCCCACCAAGGAAGGCGATGCCCAACTGGGTATCTATGGCGCTTGCGTGAAGCTTGCCATGATTATGGCGATGATCACCCAGGCCTTCCGCTATGCCTACGAGCCTTTTGTCTTTGGCGGGAAACGCGATACTGCCGACAAGGAGACTCAAGCCAAGGTGATGAAATACTTCATCATATTTACGCTGTTGGCTTTCCTCGCTGTGGTGATGTACATGCCGCTCTTGCAGCATTTTGTGGGTGAAGCCTACCGCGAGGGATTAGGTGTCATCCCCATTGTGATGATGGCCGAGATCTTCATGGGCATCTATTTCAACCTCTCGTTTTGGTACAAGCTCATCGACGAGACCTGGTGGGGCGCCATCTTCTCAGCCATAGGCTGTGCGGTGTTGCTGGCCATCAACTTCATTTTTGTGCCAAAATACGAGTACTGGGCTTGTGCCTGGGGCGGCTTTGCGGGCTATGGCACCTGCATGGTGTTGTCTTACATCGTCGGACAGAAAAAAGCCCCGATACCCTATAACCTGAAGTCGGCATTCCTCTATTTCGCCATTGCAATAGGCTTGTATTTCGCCCAGAAATACATCCCCATCGAGAATACCACTTGGAAACTGGTCGTCAACACAGGCCTGCTGCTCGTCTTCTGCGCCTTCGTCTGCTGGATGGAGAAAGACTTGGTCAAAGGCGTGATGAATATTGTGAATAGTAAAATATTGAAAAAGAAATAATCATGAAATTAAACATCGTCAACACCTCGAATAACCCGTTGCCTGCCTATGAGACCAAAGACTCGGCCGGCATGGACCTCCGCGCATACCTGCCCGAAGGCCCCGTCACCCTCGAACCTATGCAACGCGCCCTCGTGCCCACGGGACTCTACATGGAGATCCCCGAAGGCTACGAAGGTCAGGTGCGTCCGCGCAGTGGCTTGGCCACCAAGAACGGCATCACCGTCTTGAACTCGCCCGGCACCATCGACGCCGACTACCGCGGCCAGGTGTGCGTCATCCTCATCCACCTGTCCGACAAGGCCTTTGTCATCAACAGCGGCGACCGCATCGCACAACTCATCATCGCCCGCTGCGAACAGATGGCACCCGTCCAGGTGGAGACCCTATCAGAGACCGAACGCGGCACCGGCGGCTTTGGACATACCGGAAAAAACTAAAAATCGGAACGATTTTTCTCTCAAATTCATAATGAACTTCCGTAAAAATCTCTAATTCTCTAATTCTTGATAAAAGAAACAATGAAAAAGAATTCTTATTCTATCATTAATCGTCATTGCGGACTTGATCCGCAATCTCCTAAGCACAAGAATAACGTCTCCGTGCGTAGGAGATGGCGGATGTGCCTCCGCCATGACGGTAAAAGGACTGTTTTCTTTATCGCCATATTAGGCCTGTCGTTTCTTTCCTCGTCCCTCTTCGCCCAACAAGTGGAATCGGAATTCACCGACCAGCCCGACAAGAAGAAGAACGCCACCTACTTCTCGAACGGCCTGCAGTGCAAATACCGCGACGACACCGACGGCGCCATCCGCAACTTCGAGCAGGCGCTGCGTTTCATGCCCGACGATGCTGCCTCGATGTACGAGCTGAGCGAGCAATACTACAACGCCGGCCGCATCGAAGATGCCTTTAACATGATCCAAAGGGCAGCCAAGATCGACCCCAAGAACAAATGGTACCAGATGCGACTCGGACAGTTTTACCGCAACCTGGAGCAATACGACGACTTCATCATCTTGTATGAAGGCCTGACGAAACAATACCCCGACGACCCCGATATGCTCAGCGAGCTCATCGACGCCTATCTCATCACCGAGAACTACGATAAAGCCCTGGAGAAGATGGACCTGCTGGAACGGCAAGTGGGGGAGAATGACTTCATCAACGAGCAACGGCTCTCGGTCTACAAACGCCAGGGCAACACCAAAAAGGTGATCGCGGAGCTCAAGAAACTCATCGAACAAAACCCCGACAACATCCGCTACTATGGCATGCTGGCCTCGCTCTATGCTGACAATGGTAATCTCAAGGAGGCGGTGAAGACCTACGAAAAGATAAAGGAGATCAACCCGGAGCATCCCTACATCAACGTCTCGCTCCTCGAACTCTACGACATGATGGGCGACAAGGAGAAGGCCTTCGACGAGCTGCTCGCCGCCATCCGTAACAAAAACCTTGACCTCACCACCAAGGCCACCACCTACGACTACTGGATGAACAAAAACCAGGGCGCCTCCAACATCGACGAGCAGGCTCGCCAATGCGGACAGGCCTTCGTCGACACCCATCCCGACAACAAAATCGGCTACCTCATCCTTGGGTCCTACTACCTCGTCACAGAGAACCCGGTGAAGTCGAAAGAGCTGTATCAGAAGGTGTTGTCGATCGACAGCACCGACTTCTATGGCTGGCAGAACCTCATCGTCAGCGAGAGCCGCCTCAACGACAACGAGGCCGTGCGCGACCACGCCGTGGCCGCCCTGAAGTACTATCCCATGCAGCCCGTGTTCTATTGGTACGCTGGCGTGGCCAACGCCGTGCTGGAAAACAACGACGACGCCATTGCTTATCTGGAGAAGGGGAGGAGATACACCTCCGACAAGATGCAGATGGCTGAGTTCGACGCCTTCTTGGGCGACATCTACCACCAACAAGGCGACGAGGCGAAGGCCTTCGATGCCTACGACCGCACGCTGCGCAACGACCCCGACAACGCCTTGGTGCTGAACAACTACGCCTATTATCTCTCGCTCCGCGGCGAGCGCCTCGACGAAGCCCTGGAGATGGCCATCCGCGCCAACGAGCTGGTGCCCGACAATGTCTACTATCTGGACACCTACGCCTGGGTGCTCTACAAGCTCGGTCGCTACAAAGAAGCCGAGAAGATGATGAAGAAATGCTTGGGACTCGAAAAGAACCCCTCGGGGGCCAACCTGGAGCACTACGGTGACATCCTCCTCAAGCTCGGCAAGGACAGCGAAGCCATGGAATACTGGAAGAAAGCCCAGCAAGCAGGAGGAGCCTCGAAAGAACTAGACCAGAAGCTAAAACAATAATGAAGCAAGGTAGTACATAAAAACAAGAAAAACATGTATAGACAATTAAGAATTATTTTGGTTTTGGCATTGATGGTCCTTTTTGCGGGCGGCTGCAAGAAATGGTTCGAAGATGAAGAACTCACCTTGCCAAAGACACCCTATACTGGCGAAGAACTTAGAACCGACGGGTACTATTATCATGCTGGAGAAAAAGCAATAATAGTCGTGTTTTTTTATAAAGATGGTACGATGATTCGGGCAGGTTCAATTCCTGTACAAGAAATTCTAAACAGGGAGGAGATGTTCAAAAATGGAGAGTTTTATAATCACATTAAGGACAATAAGACTTGTTGGAGCGTTTATCGTATTGAAAATGAAATAATAACAACAAATTATTGGGTGTCTCCAAGACCATTCCAATGCTATTTTCAAGAAGGAACCATCCTAAATGATACCACCTTTGTTATTCAGAGTTATTATAGGATGGAGAACGGAGAAAAGATCGGAGAAACGGAGATAGATGAAACTTATCATTTCCGCCAATTTTCTCCCAAGCCCGACAGCACTAATATTTTCATCCCATGATTAATCTCAAAATCAGTAAAATATGAAAAAGTATTGTCTATTTTTGTTTTTACTATTGCTTATTAACAGTAGTTGCAAACACAAAGAAGAACTCCATTCGTTCGTCATAAAGAATGGGTCTGATAAGGAAATCGTCGTACAGTTTTCTCTCTATGGCCCCATCAGCCAGGACACTTGCTGTATGAAACCCCCAACTACATACGAGTATTCAGAGTTGAAACGTTCAAGAGCAGTATTACCAAACTCGGAGAAATGTTTTGAGGAGATAGCAGAGTTGATGACCCAACATCCAGCCGAAACATTGTATATTGGAGTCTTTTATCTTGAAGACATCGATACCATGTCGTGTGAAGAATTCGAGCAACTGTTCCCCATAAGAAAGGAATGGGAAACGACTTTGTCGCAATTAGAAGGAAATCAATGGACTTTGCATTATGAACCCTAAACCATAAAAACGAGATCCAAAAATAAAACTGCAAACTTTGCCCCAATAATTTGGAACAATAATTGAGAGTTAAACCTGCGTGAAAACCCGAATAACCATAGTGTCGTTAGTGTTGCTGCTGGCCGCCACCTCCTGCGCCTCGCGTAAGAAGACCGTCGCGCCCCCACAGCCCCAAGCCTTTGAATGGATGACCTCCAATCTCAACATCCAGGCCCAAGGCAACGGCATGGAATTCAACGACCTGAAAGGACAACTCCGAATGCGCAACGACAGCCTTGTGTGGGTCAGCATCACCGCCACCATGGGAATCGAAGTGGTGCGTGCCAAAGTCAGCAACGACTCGGTATGGGTCGTCAACCGCCTCGAGAGGACCTACTTGGCCGAACCCATCGAAACACTCGCCGCACAACTCGGCATGCCAATCAGTTTGCCATTAATACAAACTTTGCTCTTAGACAATAATGAGGGCCTGCCGCCCGTTGAGAATCAGACGGTGCAACTCAAGACCTTCTTCTTGGGCAACATGAGCGCCAAGATACAATACAACAACGTCAAAGTGAACGAAGCCACCGACTTCCCCCTGAAGATCACCAATAAGATGGAACGCGTACGCATACAAGGAAAACAATGAGAAAACTATATGTCATATTGGTTTTGTTGCTATTGTCGTTGGTGACGCCCACTTACGCACAAAAGACAAAAGGCAAGTCGAAACAACAGCTGCAAAGCGAGATCAACTCGTTGCAGAAGGAGATTTCGACCGCCAATCAGTTGCTGAAAAAGACCAAAAAAGACAAAGAGATGACCCTCAACGAAGTCAATCTCTTGGACAAGAAAATCAAGCAACGCGAGAAGCTCATCAAGGCCTACAACGAACAAATCGCCGTCCTCGACGAAGAGATCAACAAGGGCCAAAGCAACATCAAGAGCCTCAACTCCGACCTCGGCAAGCTGCAGAAGGAATACGCCAAGATGATTGTCTTTGCCAACAAGAACCGCAACAACTACGACCGCCTCAGCTTCATCTTCGCCTCCAAGGACTTCAACCAGGCCTTCCGCCGCCTGCGTTACATTCGCGAGTTCAGCGACGCCCGCAAGGTGAAGATGGACCAGATCAGCGCGACGCAACGGAAAATCAGCAGCGAGGTGGAGGCCAGCCAACAGGCACGCGAGCAACAGACCGCCCTGTTGAAAGACGAGAAATCACAACAAGAGGCGCTGAAGACCGAGAAGGATGACCTCAACCAACAGGTGGCCAACCTCAAGAAAAAAGAGGGCAGCATCCAACAGGACATCAAGAACAAGCAACAGCAGGCTCAGAAGCTGCAAAAGGCCATCGACGACATCATCGCCGAGGAGATCCGAAAAGCCAACGAAGAAGCAGAACGACGGCGTAAGGAAGAAGCCAAGAAGAACGCCAACAAGGGCAAGACCACGACCACCACGCCCGCACCCAAGGAGAAAGGCATGGCGCTGACACCCGAGGAGAAGACGCTGTCGTCCAACTTCGTCGGCAACAAAGGCAAGCTGCCCTGGCCTGTGGAACGCGGCGTCATCGCCTCGTCGTACGGCAAACACGCCTCGGTGGTCTCCAACAAGGTCACGGTGACCAACAACGGCATCGACATCGCCACCACCGAAGGCGCCAAGGCCCGTGCCGTCTTCGACGGCGAGGTGACCAGCGTCACCAAGCTCACCGGCTCCAACACCGTCGTCATCATCCGCCACGGCGAATACTTCACGGTCTACTCCAACCTTGAAAACGTCACGGTGAAACGCGGCGACAAGGTGAAGACCAAGCAGAGCATCGGCACGGTGCACACCAACAAAACCGAAGGCAAGACCGAACTGCACTTCGAACTACTGAAAGAACAAAACCGACAAAACCCGGCCAACTGGTTATCGCAATGAAAAAGATTATCCTGATCCTCACATTTATACTCACCACGGTTCTCGTGTCCTCTTGCCGTTCCAAAGAAGTCCCGGGCCGTCGCCGCACGCCGCGCCATTGCAACACCTGCACCAAGTGGAGCTATGTGCCTCAAGAAGCCTTAGATACGCTCGCCCTTCCGTCCATGTCATACCGACCGACAGAGGAGGGAGAGTATCTATGGACGGAAGGTCTGGGTATGACATTCCTTCAAAATTAAACCAATGAAACCCGAAGAACTCGAACTGCTGAAACGCCATTTCCCAGAGGCAGCGGTGACGACGGTAGGGGAGATGTTCGAGCAACGCCGTTTCAAACTCCATTTCAAACGCCCGCGCAGCTCCAAATTGGGCGACTTCCGTCCACCAAGAACAAAGAACGGCATCTGCGCCATCACCCTCAACATGGACCTCAACTCCTACCAGATGCTGATCACATACGTCCACGAGGTGGCGCATTATGACGTATATCAACAATTTGGCTCAAAGAAGGTGCAGCCCCACGGCCCCGAATGGCAACAGCAGTTTGCGGCCTTGTTGCAGCCTTTCATGACCCAGACCGTCTTCCCCGACGACGTGCTCGAAGCACTTCAAAACCACCTGCAACATATCAAAGCCAGCAGCACTGCCGACACTAACCTGCAAAGGGTGCTGCACCAATACGACAACCCCACCAACACTATCACCGTGGAGAGCCTTCCCGAGGGCATACGCTTCAAAACCAAAAATGGCCTTGTCTTCCAAAAAGGGGAGAAGCAACGCACTCGCTACAAATGCTATTGCGTGAGCAACGGGCGTTGGTATTTCGTGGCGGCTTTGGCCGAAGTTGAAGTAGTTTAGATTATCATTATTTCTTTATCTTTGCGCCAAATTAATACCCAATGACCAAGAAAGTATTCGTCTCGGGCTGCTACGACCTGCTGCACAGCGGCCATGTAGAGTTCTTCCGGCAAGCCGCGCAATATGGCGACCTCTATGTCGGCATCGGCTCCGACGAGACCATCCTGCACTACAAGAACCATAAGACCCTCTACCCCGAGCAGGAGCGCCTCTTCATGGTGAAGGCCATCCGCTATGTGAAGGATGCCTTCATCAACGACGGCGACGGCGTGATGGACTTCATCGGCACTGTCGATCGGCTGAAACCCGACATCTTCGTAGTCAACGAAGACGGCGCCTCGGAAGAGAAACGCCGCTTCTGCGAGGAACGCGGCATCGAATACATCGTGTTGCAACGCGTACCCTCCGAAGGCCTCGAAGCCCGCTCGTCGACGGCGTTGAAACGCGACCTCTGCCAAATCCCCACCCGTCTCGACCTCGCTGGCACCTGGATCGACCAACCCTATGTGTCGTGTTTTGCCCCAGGCTGGGCCATCACCATCTCGCTCGAGCCCACCTTCGAAATCCGTGAGCGCTGCGGCCTCTCCACCTCTACACGCAACATGATCAAACGCATCTGGCCCATGCACCTGCCCGACATGGACCCCGAGACCCTCGCCAAACTCGTCTTCTGCTTCGAGAACGACCCCGAGCGTAGCGACGGCATCATCAGTGGGGCGCAGGACAGCATCGGTATCTGCATGCCCGGCTTGGTGAGGCATTATTACGACAAACTTTACTGGCCCGTCAAAATCGAGACCTGCCAAGACGACGAGATATTAGATTGGCTTGAGGGCCACCTCATTATGATTCCCATTGAGCCTCGGAAACCCGGCTGCTCCGTTGTGGAAGGCAAAGACATCAACGAAACGAAAGTTAAGGCTTTGGCCCAAGCGGCAGACGATTGCTGGAATGCCATCATAAACAAGGACTTAACGGCCTTTGAAGCGGCATATAAAGCCTCCTTCAACGCCCAGACTGCCATGTTCCCTGCCATGATACAAGGCTCGGTGCAGGACTACATCGACAAGTATTCCGCTTTGGATGATGTACTAGCCTGGAAGATGCCAGGTGCCGGCGGAGGCGGCTATCTCGCCTGCGTGGTCAAGGAGGCAGCGGCATTCTGCCAAAACCATCCCGAAGCCATTGCATTAACTATCAGACGAAGATAATAAAAAATGCAAAAACATTGATACGCTTCGCGTCACTGCGAGGCACGAAGCAGTCTAGACAATAAACTTTTTTACTGGATTGCTTCGTCGTTCCTCCTCGCAATGACGCAAAGCGACGAAAAACTGAAGATAATGAACAAAGTAGTAGAAAAGAAATACCTCTTGGCCTTCGTGTTGGTGACCTGTTGCTTCGCCTTGTGGGGCTTTGCCAACGACATCACCAACCCCATGGTGAAGGCCTTCTCCAAGATCTTCCGCATGAGCGTCACCGACGGCGCCTTGGTCCAGTTGGCCTTCTATGGCGGCTACTTCTGCATGGCGCTGCCTGCCGCCCTCTTCGTGCGTAAGCACTCCTACAAAGCCGGTCTGCTCATGGGCCTCGGCCTCTATGCCGTGGGCGCCTTGATGTTCATCCCTGCCAAGGCCACAGGGAGCTACTATCCTTTCCTCATCGCCTATTTCGTGCTCACCTGCGGCCTCTCCTTCCTAGAGACCACTGCCAACCCCTACATCCTCTCGATGGGCAGCAAGGACACCGCCACACGACGCCTCAACCTCGCCCAGGCCTTCAACCCCATAGGCTCGTTAGCGGGCATGTTCGTTGCGATGCAGTTCATCCAGGCCAGGCTCAACCCGATGAGCACCGAGGAACGCGCCCTGCTGCCCGACGACCAGTTTGAGGCCCTCAAAACGGCCGACCTCGCCGTGCTGAGCCGCCCCTACGTCATCATCGGAGCGGTGTTGGTGGTCTTCTTTGTCGTCATCCTGCTGCTGGTGAAGACCCAAGCCAGGACGGAGGAAAGCGACGACCAGAAGTTCGGTCCCACGGTGCGACGTCTGTGGCGCAACAAGCCTTACCGTTATGGCGTGGTGGCGCAGTTTTTCTATGTCGGCGTGCAGATCATGTGCTGGACTTTCATCATCCAATACGGCACGCGTGTCTTCATGAATGAAGGCATGACGGAACAGGCCGCCGAGGTGCTCTCGCAGCGCTATAACATCGTGGCTATGGCCATCTTCTGCGTGAGCCGCTTCATCTGCACCTTCCTGCTGAAATACATCCGTCCCTCCAAGCTGCTGACCTATCTCGGCATCGCCGGAGCGGCGTTGGTGCTGGCCGTTATCTTCCTCGACGGCAGGGCGGGCATGGTCTGCCTGGTGGCGGTCTCGGCCTGCATGAGCCTCATGTTCCCGACCATCTACGGCATCGCCTTGACCGACACGGGCGACGACGCCAAGCTGGGTGCGGCAGGACTAATCATGGCGATCTTGGGCGGCTCGGTGTTGCCTCCCTTGCAGGCCCGCATCATCGACGGTAGCGGACTGGGGAGCATCGCATCCGTGAATCTGAGCTTCGTTCTGCCACTGATTTGCTTTGTCGTCATCGTGCTTTACGGCTTATTCATCACCAAAACCGAGAAAAAATGAAACGTTACTGCCAAACCTTACAACTCGTCGACGACCCTGAATTAATCGAACGCTACTGCGAACTCCATGCCCATGTGTGGCCCGAAGTGATCGAAGGCCAGCGACAAGTCGGCATCCTTGATATGCAGATTTACCGTTTTGAAAACCAAGTGTTTATGATTTGCGACACCGTCGACAACTTCGATTGGGAACGTGATATGGCCCGCCTCGCCATCTTACCGCGTCAAGCCGAATGGGAGGCCTATGTGGCACAGTGTCAAGGGGCTGATCCCAACTTGCCTTCGACAGGAAAATGGCATCGGATGGAAAGAATTTTTTGAAACATCTGAAAAAAAGTCGTATTATTGCAGGTTTTAATGACTTTTGCCTATGCGAAAAATGATCAAACATTTTTGTGATTTCATCTTCGGAAAACACAAAAACAACAATCTGCCCCGTATCTGGATTTTGGCGGTGGATATGTCTATTGTCATTTTCGCTTATGTGGCCGCCGTTTTCATGTATTTCGCCAAGGATATTGCCGATTTGCAAGTCAATTGGAGATACATTTGGATTTATCCCATCCCTTATCTTGTTGCCTTCTTAATCAGCAAGACCTACGACGGAATGTTGCGATACGCAGGCTTTAACGATATTCGTAAAATCCTGTCTTCTTGCACTTTGACATTAATCTTTTATTTCGTCACCAAGTTTCTGTGCATCAAATATTTACCTGGCGTAGCTGTCAAGGTATATCCGCCTTTTGTCGTCATCTTCTACCATTACCTCATCACCATGGTGCTGATGATCATTCTTCGACTGGTTATACGACGCATGTATAACGAGGTCTACAAGAGCAAAAACGTCAAACAAAACGCGATTATCTACGGAGCTGGCGATGCCGGCACCATGCTGCTACGAACATTGACACAGGACACTTCGTCGCGATTGAGAGCCGTGGCGTTCGTCGACGACAACCCAAAACGCGTAGGCACCCAAATCAATACCATAAAGATTCTTTCGCCCTCCGTGGCATTGACGGAAGACTTCATCCAAAAAAACAGGGTGGAAGTCATGGTGCTGGCCATCCCGAGCCTGGACGAAAAACGCTCAAGGGAAATCATGGAACTGGGCCTCAGCCTCAACCTCGTCGTCAAAACCATACCGCCGTTTACGCAATGGGTAGATGGACAATTCAATTCGAACCAGATCCAGGACATCAAGATTGAGGACCTCTTGGGCCGCAATCCTATCACCTTGGGCAAAGAGAACGTGGCACGCGAAATCAAGGACAAGGTGGTGCTCGTCACAGGTGCCGCCGGTTCCATCGGCAGCGAGATTTGCCGTCAGGCGATGCATTACAACCCCACCAAACTCATCATGCTCGACCAGGCTGAGTCGCCGATGTACGACTTCCAGTTCGAGATGAACAACACCCCCGAGTTCAAGGAGACGAGAGACCGCATGGCCTTCGTCATCACCAACGTGAAAGACCCCGTGCGCATGCGTGAGGTGTTTGAGATGTACCATCCGCAAGTGGTGTTCCATGCCGCGGCCTACAAGCATGTGCCTTTCATGGAAGAGAATGCCTACGAGGCCGTCTTCGTCAACGTGTTTGGCACCAAGCTCGTGGCCGACCTCTCGGTGGAATATGGGGTGGAGAAATTCGTGATGATCTCGACCGACAAGGCCGTCAACCCAACCAACGTGATGGGTGCCACGAAACGCATCGCCGAGATCTACACGCAGAGCCGACAAGGCAACACCAAGTTCATCACCACGCGTTTTGGCAACGTGCTGGGCTCGAATGGCTCGGTGGTGCCGCTGTTCCGCAAGCAAATCGAGCAAGGTGGACCCATCACCGTCACCGACCGCCGCATCACCCGCTACTTCATGACCATCCCCGAGGCCTGCAGCCTCGTGCTTGAAGCCGGTTCCATCGGCGAAGGCGGCGACATCTTCGTCTTCGACATGGGCGAGAAGGTCAAGATTTGGGACCTCGCCGAGAAGATGCGCCAGCTGGCACACCGTCCCGAGATCGAAATCATCGAGACGGGACTGCGCCCGGGCGAGAAGCTCTACGAAGAGGTGCTGGCCAACGAGGAGAACACCATCAAGACCGAAAACGAGAAGATCATGCACGCCATCGTGCGTAAATACGAAGCCGATGAGGTCGACAGCATGATAGCCAAACTCCACGACGAACTCGAGACCTGCAATGTCATGAAGATTGTGGCTCAGATGAAGGTCATCGTACCCGAGTTCAAGAGCAACAACAGCGTTTTCAGTCAGTTGGACAAATAACACCCGATGTACACCCTGCTGACCGACCCGCTCCACCGCATCGCCTACGCCACCGATGCCTCGGCCTATCGCGAAGTGCCCAAAGCGGTGGCATTCCCCGAAAACGAACAAGATATCGTCTACCTCATCGAAGAGGCACGGAAACAACACACCCACCTCATCCCCCGTGCGGGCGGCACCTCCATCGCCGGACAAGTGGTGGGCAACGGCATCGTAATCGACATCAGCAAACACTTCAAGAGAATACTTGAAATCAACCAAGAAGAACGGTGGGCGAGGGTGCAACCCGGTGTCGTCCTCGACGAACTCAACCTCGCCTTGGCACCCTACGACCTCTTCTTCAGCCCCGAGACCTCGACCAGCAACCGCTGCTGCATCGGCGGCATGATGGGCAACAACTCGTGCGGACTGCATTCCTTGGTCTACGGCAGCACCCGCCACCATGTGATCGAAGCCCGTGGCGTGCTCTGCGACGGCAGCATCGAAGTGTTCAAAGAATATACCGTCGGTGAACTAGAAACACGTTTTGGAAATCGCTTCTGGGAAACCAATAACGAATTGTTGATCCAATCCATCTATGCCCAACTCATCCGCTGGGCACTTGATGACAAAACCATGCGCCTCATCGAGGACAACTACCCCGACAAGAGCCTGCGGCGCCGCTCATGTGGCTATGCCATCGACGAGGTCATCGAAGACCTGCACAATACCGCCAAACCCTTAGAGGAACGCACCGTCAACCTGTGCAAAGTATTGGCAGGCAGCGAAGGCACCTTAGCTTTCATCACCGAAATCAAAGTCGACCTCGACCCCTTGCCGCCCAAAGAGAAGATGGTGGTGTGCGCCCACTGCGACACCCTTCAGAAGAGCTTCTTGGGCAACTTGGTGGCATTGAAATTCAAGCCCACCGCCGTCGAGCTGATGGACAACAACATCCTGGAACTCAGCAAACAGAACGTCGAACAACAAAAGAACCGCTTCTTCGTTCAAGGCGAACCTGCCGCCATCCTCATCATCGAGCTACGCGGTACCACGCGTGAAGAAATCGATGCCGTGGCCGACTCACTGGAAAAGGCATTAATCGACAACGACGAGCACATGGCGTATGCCTGTTCACGCGTCTACGGCGACAATGTCAGCAAGGTATGGAGTCTGCGCAAGGCGGGGCTGGGCCTGCTCACCAGCATGAAAGGCGACGCCAAGCCCATCAGCGTCATCGAAGACACGGCGGTGGCCCCCGAACGGCTGCCTTCCTATATGGCCGACTTCGCCAAGATGCTCAACGATCTCGGCTTGAGCTGCGTCTATCATGCCCACATCAGCACGGGCGAGCTTCACCTACGACCCATCATCAACATCAAAGAGGCGGAAGGCAAGAAGAAATTCCGCGAGGTGGCTTACCAGACCGCCCTGTTGGTCAAGAAACACAAAGGATCGCTCAGCGGCGAACATGGCGACGGAAGGCTACGCGGCGAGTTCATCCAGCTGCTCTATGGCGACGAAGTCTACGCCCTGATGCAAGACCTCAAACGCTGCTGGGACCCGCTGCAAGTCTTTAACCTGCATAAGATCGTCGACACGCTGCCCATGGACAGCATGCTGCGGTTGGAGGTGGGGCAACAATATGCTATTGAGAAGGCTTTGTGTGGAAAAGACGGCCCTTCGACCCTTCGACAAGCTCAGGGCTCAGGGACCTGTACCTACTACAACTGGAAAGCCGCCTTCGACGAATGCAAAGTGGCGGGCGCGACAGGAGCCAAAAGCCAGCTCCATGCCCTGATGTGCAGCATCGAGCAATGCAACGGCTCGGGCGACTGCCGCAAGTCGAACCTGATGGGCGGCACGCTATGTCCCGCCTTCAAGGTGAGCGGCGACGAGACCAAAGCCACCCGTGCACGCGCCAATGTGCTACGCGAGATCCTGACGAGAGGGTGGGGGAGTGAGGCCTTCACTGTAACAAATTGCGTCCCGCAATTTGACAAGAACGCTTCTTCGAACTGCGAGACGCAGTTCGCGACAATGACAAGTATCCTAAAATCCAGGGAACTGGCCGAGGTGTTGGACAGCTGCCTCGCCTGCAAAGGCTGCCGCAGCGAGTGTCCCTCCAACGTCGACATGACCCGCCTGCGCTCCGAACTCCTGCAACACAAATACGACGTCGACGGCATGCCGTTGCGCTCTTTCGCCGTGTCGTGGATGGCCACCGTGGAACGCTTCGGACACCTCGTTTGGCCGTTCTATAACCTCTTCGCCTCGTGGAAGCTTTCGTCCAACATCATCAAGCGTATCGTCAATTTCACCATCGAGCGCGACATCCCGACCCTCAGCCGCGTAACGATGCGCACAGCCGTCAAACGCGAATGCCGACGACATAAAGGCCAAGCCACCAAAGGCAAGGTGTGGATCTTCGCCGACGAATTCACCAACTACCAGGAAGCCGAATTGGGTCTGACCTTCGCCAAGCTGCTCCTGCATCTAGGCTACGAGGTGGAGATCCCGAAACATGTGGAGAGCGGCCGCGCCGCCATCTCGAAAGGCAACCTGAAACTGGCCAAGAAGTTCGCCCTTAAGAATGTCAACCTGCTGAAAGACAAGGTCACTGAACAAATTCCCTTGGTCGGCATCGAGCCTTCGTGCATCCTCAGCTTCCGCGACGAATATCCCGATCTGGTGCCTGCTGAACAGCGCTCCGAAGCCCAGCTATTGGGCCGCAACGCCCTGCTCTTCGACGAGTTCATCGTGCGCGAAATGGCCGCCGGTCGCATCACTCCCGCCAACTTCAAGACCGATGCCGTTGAGATATGGCTCCACGGCCATTGTCATCAGAAAGCCTTGGTGGGCACAGAGAAGACGGTGCAGGCTTTCAAACTGCTGCAAAACGCCCAAGTCCACGTCATCCCCAGCGGCTGCTGCGGCATGGCGGGGTCGTTCGGCTACGAGAAAGAGCACTACCAGACCTCGTTGGCCATCGGTGAGATGGTGCTGTTTCCAACCATCCGCAAGGCCGTGGCAGCATCCGATGGCGTCACGCCCTGCCTCGTCGCCGCCCCTGGCACCTCATGCCGACAGCAGATCCTCGACGGCACAGGCGTCCACGCCGCACATCCCATCGAAATCCTATACCGTTGGGTGAAATAAAAGAGAATTATTGCCGTTTTACTAAAAATAGTTATCTTTGCCACATTGAACCTTAATAACCCCAACACCATGAAAAAACTATTCTTCCCCATCGCGATGCTTCTGCTGGTCTTGGCCTCCTGCAGCAACGAAGTCGGCATCAAGTCATACTCATTGAACGACAGCATCCTCATCGAGTCAGAGTTTGGCGACGGCTATTCCCACTTCAACGTCAGCCTCGACCTGCCCGCCACCCACAACAGAACCCTGCGCAAAAGCATCCTGCACTGGATGGTCTCCGAAGAGACGGTGAAACCCGCGCAACACTATGAAATGGCAAGAGACAGTTTCTTTGCCAACGAAGGCAGCTGGCCCCGTTCGGAATACAGCGAAAACTTCACGCTGACAGAACAAACCGACAAATACGTGACCTACACCAACGAAGGCTACGAATACACGGGAGGCGCCCATGCCATGCCATGGTATAACGGCACCACCTTCAGCAAAGTGGATGGCAGCATCGTGGGCTACGACCTGTTTGAAGACCCGGAACAACTCATTGACATCATCGCTGAAAATATTGAAACACAATATTTTATGAAGAATGATGACGAGGACTTCGTCACCGAATACGAAGAGATCAACGCCCTGCCCGCCAACGAGCCCTGGATTGAGACCGACAGCGTGGTGTTCTGCTTCCAACCCTATGAGATTGCCTCTTTCGCCGCCGGAATGCCACTCTGCAAAATCGCGTTGACCGACCTGAAGCCTTACCTGAGCGCGAAAGGCAAAAGCTTATTAAACGAAGGAAAATGAACAATTACTGTATCATCATGGCCGGCGGCATCGGTAGCCGCTTCTGGCCCCTCAGCAAAGACAACTACCCCAAGCAATTCTTAGACATATTAGGCACTGGCAAGAGCTTCATCCGTAGCACCTACGAACGCTTCAGCCCCGTCATCCCCGACGAGAACTTCCTCGTGGTCACCAACAAGGCCTACAAACACCTCGTGTTGGAACACCTGCCTATGCTCCGTCCCGACCAGGTACTCTGCGAGCCGGCACGACGCAACACCGCGCCCTGTATTGCCTACGCCGCCTATCACATACAAAGTCGCTGCTCCGACGCCAACATCGTCGTCACCCCTGCCGACCACCTCGTGACCAATGAAGTTGAATTCCAACGTATCATCCGTCTCGGCTTTGACTTCCTTACGAAAAACCCACAAGCCTTGATGACCATCGGCATCAAGCCTTCGCGTCCAGAGACAGGCTATGGCTATATCCAAGTACCCAAACAAGACACCTTGCCTGAGGTAGTAAAAGTGGAGATGTTCAAGGAAAAACCCGACTACGACACCGCCGTCAAGTTCGTCAACGAAGGCAACTACTTCTGGAACAGCGGCATCTTCCTCTGGACCTTGGACGGCATTATGCGTGCCTTCAGGCAATACATCCCCGAGATGGTCGAGGTGTTCGAGAAAGGCATCTACAACTTCGGCACACCCGAAGAACAGGACTTCATCAACGACCACTTCGTCGACTGCCCCAACATCAGCATCGACTACGGCGTGATGGAGAAGTCGCCCGACACCTACACCATCCCCGCCGACTTCGGCTGGAGTGACATCGGCACCTGGGGCTCGCTGTTCACCCACGCCAAGAAAGACGAAACAGGCAACGCCCTGCGCGGCAAGGTGGTGTCGGTCGACAACACCAACACCATCATCAACATCGAGGAAGGCACCGAAGCTGTGGTAGAAGGCCTGCAAGACTACCTCGTGGCCTACCGCGACCACTCGCTCCTCGTATGCCGTCTCCACGACGAACAGCAGATCAAAATCTGGATTGAAGGACTGAAATAACACCTTTTCGCCGTGGAGAGTCAGCCCCTGGTATCGGTCATCATGCCTTGCTACAACATGGAGAGCTATGTTGCCGACAGCATCGCATCCGTGCAACAGCAGACCTATCCCCACTGGGAGCTCCTCATCGTCGACGACGCCTCAACCGACAGGACCGTTGAAATCGTAAAGACACTCGCCGAACAAGACGAGAAAATCCGTTTCGTCGTCAAACCACAACACTCAGGCATCGCCGACACCCGCAACCAATGTATCGAGATGGCCCAAGGCCGTTTCTTGGCCTTCCTCGATGCCGACGACATCTGGCATCCCGAGAAGATAGAGACACAACTACAATATATGCTCGACAACCAGGTGGGCTTCACCTACACCACCTACGACTGGATCGACGAAGACGGACACACGCTGAACAAATTCATCAACACCATCGGCAACCTCGACTACAAGAAATACCTCCGCAACACCATCATCGGCTGCTCCACGGTGATGGTCGACACCAACCTCGTGGGCAAGGTCAGCGTGCCCCGCTTCCGCACCAGCGAAGACACCGCCACCTGGCTCGACATCCTCAAGAAAGGCCATCTGGCCTACGCCTTGAACGAACCTTTGGTGTCCTATAGAATCAGAAGAAGATCGGCGAGCTCCAACAAGCTGAAGGCCTCCGCCGACCTCTGGAAGGTGTACCGACAAAACGAAAAGCTGCCCTTCTTCAAAGCCCTGTATTACTTCGGCTGCTATGCCTTCAACGCCATCAAAAAACGCCTGTGATGAACGGTTTCTATCTATATCGCAAGGCTTGGCGCTACGACGGCGCACCCCACGAGGAGCCTCAGCTGCAAGAAGCGGAATGGAAAGCCCTCCTCAAACAAGGCGGCCTGATGGTGCGCAACACCTACGACTTCGACTGCCCAGAGGAGACCTCCTTCTGGAACCTCATCAAAGACCAATATGGAGGCTTGGACGAGCTGTCGGGCAACACAAGGAAAAAAGTGAGGCGCTCGTTAGAGAAGATAGAGTTCCGGAAAATCAGCAACGAGTTCATCAAGAGTCAAGGATATCCCATCCTGAAGGCCTCCTTCGAGGACTATCCCGTCAAAGACCGCCTCATGACGCCCCATACCTTTGAGGCCTATATGGACGAATGCGCCCAAAAAGACTACGACTATTGGGGACTGTTCGACTGGGAAGACGAAAGCTTCATCGGATTCTTCACGGTGATGCTGTGGCCCGACGCCTGCGAATACGGGCTGGTGGCCGTCCTACCAGAATACAAAAGGCAGAGCACGACTTATCCCTACTACGGCCTCTTCCACACCATGAACGAATACTACCTGAAGGAACATGGCCTCCGTTACGTCACCGACGGCGCACGCAGCATCACCGAACACTCTAACATTCAAGACTTCCTCATCGAGAAGTTCCACTTCCGCAAATCGTATTGCCGACTGTCCGTGCACTATAATGGTTGGATGAAGATTGCGGTGAAAACGCTGTACCCATTCAGAAAAATCATAACTTTGCCGCGTGTGAAGGCAATTCTCAACATGGAGGCCATGCAACGTGGAGAAAAATAGACATGCCATCGGGTTCTTCTTCAAGTGGTGCTTCGACCGCGTCGTGGCGCTCATTGGACTCATCGTGCTCTTCTGGCCCCTGCTCGTCATCGGCATCCTCATCAAGATCGACTCAAAAGGCCCCATGTTTTTCATGCAACGACGCATCGGTAGGGGAGGCAAGCCTTTCAAAATCTGCAAGTTCCGCACCATGTTCTACCAAGCCGAAGGCGACACGGTCACCACGGCCGACGATCCGCGCATCACACGCATGGGGCACTGGCTGCGCCATAGCAAGGTGGACTGCCTCACCGAGCTGGTCAACGTCTTCATCGGGCAGATGAGCTTCGTGGGACCGCGCCCCGACGTGCCTGGCTATGCCGACCAGCTACAGGGCGACGACCGACGCATCCTCCAACTCAGGCCCGGCATCACGGGTCCGGCCAGCATCAAATACCGCGACGAAGAGGAGCTGCTCGCCCAACAAGCCGACCCGAAGGCCTATAACGACACCGTCATCTGGCCCGACAAGGTGCGCATCAACCTCGACTATCTGGACCATTGGAGTTTCTTTGGCGACATCAAGCTGATTTTCAAGACGATATTCCACTAAGACCATGAGAGAACAAAGTCGCATCGACCGCATCGTCAATAGCAGGTATTATCCAATGTTGCTGTGGGTGGTCTCGTTTGTTTTCGTCACTTTGTTCTCGCGCTCCACGTCGTTCCTTTATCTCTTCGAAGGTGGCGACCCTTCTGTCTTCAAGCAGATGGGACGAGCCGTCCTGGAAGGCAAAATCCTCTATATCGACTACTTCGACAACAAGGGATGCCTGCTGTACTTCATCCATGCCTTAGGCCTTGCCCTGGGCGGCAACATAGCCCTTCTGCTCATGCAAGCCTGCTCGTTGACGGCAACATTAGTGATATGGGACAGAATGCTCGCACTCTATCGCAACCCACGCCAACGGGTCGTGGGCCTTGTCATAGCCCTGCTCATGCTGCTGTGCTTCTACGGCGCCGGCGACCAATCCCAAGAGTGGTGCCTGCCTTTCATCTCCTATCCCTTGCTGGTATATTTCCGTGCCTATAAAAGCAAGACAGACATCCCGCCATTGAAGATGCTTTTGATCGGATTGTGCTTTGGCATCATCACCTTCATCCAAGTCAACAATGCCTGCGCGTTTTTGGGATTCATCGCCTGGCTGTGGCTACAATACCTGTTGAAAAAAGACTTCAAAAAACTGTTTGTCAGCATTTTATGTTTTGTAGGCGGCTGGCTGCTGATGGCCATCCCTTGCGTGCTCTATTTCTACATCGTGGCAGGCAGTCATGGCATCCACGAGATGGTGTATGCCATGCTGCTCTCGAACTTTGAGTATATGGGGCACCAATGGACGCCTCGCTGGACCTTGGTCTTGCCTTACCTGCTTTTCCTTGCGGCATTCCTGGCCATCCAAATCATAGCTTTCTACAAAAAGAAAGAATTGCTTATCCCGATATTGCTGTCGTTGCTTCTCTTTATGGGGACCTTCGGCAAACAATGCAACTCGTTCTATCTGACGGCCCTCATACCCTTGGTCGTGACCAGTATGACTCACATAGAGATGGCCGCAAAACGCAAGGCTTTCTATGTACCAATGGGCATCATGGCGCTTTGTCTGGCTTTTTATGTGAGCAGTCCGATGCTCCATATTGCCAACGACTTGATCCTCCAGAAAGAACAAGAGCGCGACATCTACGCGAACTTCCATCATTGCATCCAGGATATGCCCGAAGCCGACCGCGACTCTATCTATAACTACAATCTGTATTGGCATGGCACCAGCATGATGGAACACGAAGCACTCCTCCCTTGCAACCGGGTGCTGTTCACCGCCTTGGTCTTCCACCTGCCCACGCTATGGGAAGAAGAGACCCAGAAACCTTTCAGCCCACCGAAATGGATCCTGCTGACGTTCGACAAAAAATACAAAACCGAGGACGCCTATTTCATCGTGGAAAACTACAAGTTAGCGTGTTCGTTCCATTACAACAAACGGTTCTTCATCAGCCGTCAATTTGGCGACGATTTCGATGTCTGTCTATACCGCCGAAAGGACTGAGACAAAGCCCCGTAGGGGCGACAGCCCTAAAGCAGGTGGCGTAAGCCCCTGCTTTTTGAATGTGGAGGCAGCCAAAGCTGCCAACACATAAAAAAACCCCGTAGAATCGGGGAGAAACTACGAGGCCAAAAAATTAATAACATGAAACATAAAAATTGCGCCCCCTTCAGGACTTGAACCTGAGACCCCCTGATTAACAGTCAGATGCTCTAACCAACTGAGCTAAGGAGGCTGCACAATGTCACAGAACATGTCTGATTTGCGGCTGCAAAAATACGGCTTTTTTCATTACCGACAAGAAATTTCCGACAAAATTTTTCAAAGAAATTATAATTATCTGATTATCAGTATGAATTTATTTGTAATTAGATTCCCAAGGGAATGGAGTTTTATCGTTGTTTTATATGCGGCGGCTTGTAAAACTAGGAGTTAGTAAAATCCTATTAGCCGCCGTAAGTAAATAGGGTACACAAACTCCATTCCCCGCAGGGGAATCTTTTTTTTCTTATCTTTGCACGAATTTTAAATCTTGAATCCCAAATGAAGAAAATCTTAGGAATAGGAAGCGCCTTGGTCGACATCCTGAGCCAAATCCCCAATGAACAAGTGCTGCAGGAACTCAACCTACCCAAAGGGAGCATGACCTATGTGAACACCACCGATATCGTCAAAATCGGCGATCATATCCACCAAATGTTCGGCAGCCAACGCGCCAGCGGAGGCTCCACGGCCAACACAATGTGCGGCCTCGCCCGACTGGGTGGCGAAACCGGCTTCTTGAGTAAAATCGGTAAAGATGAAGTGGGCGAGTTCTTCAAGAAACAGATGATAGACTGCAACGTGAAGCCTCAGCTGCTGACAACTGATACACCTTCGGGTCGTGTCATCGCCATGGTGACTCCCGACGGCGAACGTACTTTCGCCACCTGCCTCGGCGCCGCCATCGAGATGGGTCCCGACGACATCCATCCCGACCTCCTCGACGGCTGGGACATCTTCTATGTGGAAGGCTACCTCGTGGCCAACCCGCCCCTGCTCGAGAAAGCACTCGACACCGCCTACGCCAAAGGCATGACCATCGCCATGGACATGGCCAGCTACAATGAGGTGCAAAAACACCGCGACCTGCTGCTCCGACTCCTGGAAGACAGACTCGACATCGTGTTTGCCAACGAACAAGAGGCTCAGGTGCTGACGGGTCTCGAAGACCCTGTCGAAGCCCTGCACTACATCGCCGAACGCTGCCAAATCGCCGTGGTGAAAGTGGGAGCCAAAGGCGCCTACATCCAACGCGGCGACGAAGTCGTCACCATCCCGCCCATGAAAGCCAACGTCATCGATACCACGGGCGCCGGCGACCTGTGGGCCTCCGGCTTCCTCGCAGGCCTCGTCAATGACGAACCTCTGCAGAAATGCGGCATGATGGGTGCCATCGTGGCGAAAAACATCATCGAGGTGATGGGCGCCAAGATGGATGACGAACGATGGGAGAAAATCCAAGCCGAAATAAAGAAGCTTTAAAGGCTTTGGGAGATTCCCTGCGGGAATGGAGTTTATGTTTATATGAATAAGGCCGTCTGTAGGGCTGTCACACAGTGGTAGCCGCGTATAAGGTTGCCATAATATGACAGCCCTACAAGCCGCCAAAAAAACATAAATGACGAAGCGCCATTCCCTTGGGAATCTTCTTATTTTATAAGATTTATATCATTATTCGTTGAAGTTATCATTATTTTTAGTAATTTTGCGCCCACTTAAGTTTTTTTCGCGAAAAGTAAATATTTAATAATTAGCTAGTTAGATAAAAAATGAAGGAATTCCAGACAAAAGACATCCGCAATGTTGCCCTCATCGGTGCAGCAAAGTCGGGTAAGACCACACTTGCCGAAAACATGCTTTTCGAAGGCAAGCTCATCAACAGAAAAGGTAGCACCGACGAGAAGAACACCGTCTCCGACTACCGTCCCATCGAGATGGAACGTCAGATTTCGGTGAACGCCTCCATGATGTACACCATCTACAACGACAAGAAGATCAACATCCTCGACACCCCCGGTTTCAGCGACTTCTCGGGCGACATCGTCAGCTGCCTCTATGCAGCCGACATCGCTGTGTGCATGGTCAACGCCCAGTCGGGCGTCGAAGCAACCACAGAGAACGCCTGGCGTCATGCCACCAACACCGGCAAGCCCGTCGTGTTCTTCATGAACCAACTCGACCACAGCAACGCCAACTTCGACGACACGATCCGTGAACCGAAGGAGTATTTCGGCGACAAGGTCACGCCCATCCAGTATCCCGTCAACGCCGGTGAGGACTTCAACGCCGTCATCGACCTCATCATGATGAAGATGCTGGTCTTCAAGGATGGCAACGGTGCCCCTGAGATCCAGGACATCCCTGCCGCCGAGATGGCCAAGGCCGAAGAGCTGCACAACAACCTCATCGAGCACGCCGCCGAAGGTGAAGAGGCCCTGATGGAGAAGTTCTTTGAAGAGATGACCCTCAGCGAGGAAGACATGGAACGCGGTATCCACCTGGGTATCGTCAACCGTGAGATGTTCCCTGTCATCTGTGGCGCCGCCAAGCGTGGCGTGGGTGTCACCCGTCTGATGGACTTCATCATCAACGCCTGCCCGTCGCCTGCCGACATGCCCGTCGTGAAAGCCAACAACGGTCAGGAGTTCCACAATAGCAATGACGACCCGACTGCCCTGTTCATCTTCAAGGTGACCACCGAGCAGAACCTCGGCGATGTGGCTT
>JAEEGH010008879.1_pt1 | contig 23621 bp, 19 predicted proteins | sample 9134181 | NCBI WGS metagenome assembly JAEEGH01 (sample SAMN16246544, study PRJNA631951) | gut metagenome | biome: gut microbiome; feature: rumen; material: DP-attached | host: Bos | place: Iran: Karaj | collected 2018-10
GTATTCCTCGGCATCGAACTCAATGCCTGCCACAATGCCTGCATCACGGGTAGCATCGACTATCTGTACAGCACTGTTCGCCTTATACCTGTAAGGATTGCCGTCGTGGTCCTGACACAGAATCTCGATGCCATACATATTGGCTTTCAGCATTCCGCTGTCTCTTATAGTCAGCACGTTTCCGCTGACTTGCGGCACAAAGCTGATTTTGCTGCCCATACTCCTTACCATCGACACGGTGATAGGCTTCGACGTGTCGGGATAGAAGTCCTCTTCATGTTCCACAACTTCACCGCCCTCGATAGTCCTTATCTTGACGGTCAGCGGGATATTTAGGCAAAGGACGTTGCCTTGCACATGTTTGATAAGTATTGCCATAGTCGTATCTTATTTTTAATTGTCATCTTTGTCTAATATGGTGTTATGGTTTACTTCTGCCTCAGTCTTCGACAGGTTCAGATAGCTCTCCAGGTACGGGATTTTCTCAATGAACTTGAAGCGCAGTACATAGTAGAGGAAAGCAACTACGTGCCACGGTGCCGTCCCTTCTCGGAATATCTTCTTGCAATTCCTCAGAATGTTCAGTCCGTAGAAATATATGATAACATACGTTATGAAGCTGACACACTGGACGGCACCCTCTGGCTGACCTTTGAGCCTGCCGATAGCATATACCGCCATGCAAAGCACGAAGAATACTGTCGCCTCGCCTACACAGCGTAACGCTTTCTTGTTATCCCACTCCTCGTTGTTTGCTATCATTCCGCTCAGATACCCGAACAGGAAATTGCAGAAGAATATCAGAAACAACGTCCATATCTCGCTCTCAATGGGCTTCAAATAGGCTACAATGGCTAATATAACGCCAATGAGCACGTCTTTAATATGTCCTACCATAATCGTAATCCTTTCCTTTAATGTGGGTAGGCAGTTGCCTGCCATACCCGATGTTCAACAAATTATTCGCAAATGAAATCGCCGACCAGCGTCACCTGTCCGAACGTCCATTCGTTAGAGGTAATCAGCTTGCCGAAAGCCTCCTCACTGATGGCGTCGAACTCTATCTCTACCTCCTTGTCAGCAAACTCCTTGATGGCCTTGTCAACGATGTTCTTGTACTGCTTGAAGTCGGCAATGAAATTGTCGTAGTCTGCCGTAGACATAACATCTATGGTAGGCTTCTTGTCGTTCTTCAGACGCTCGTACTCCTGAGCCTTCTGTAACTTCTGGTCAAAGTCCTCATAGGGCTTCATCTTGTCGGCTGCATCCTTTGTGTCATCCTCAAACTTGGTGGCGATGGGCTTCAGCTTACGGGCTATCTTCCACACCTTCACCTTGTCATCGTCCGACATCTTGCCGTACTTGGCATTGCCGATAATCTGATACACGCTGAGAATCTCACTGGTCTTGACTGTCTTTTTCATAATTGTAACTTTTTAAAAATGTTGTTTGATATTGATGTTTTTAGTAATACTATTCCTTGATTTTGAAAGGAGAGGTAGCCGCAAGGACTACGCAGCTCCTTTCGCCGTCAAGACCAAAGATTACTCTTCGGTGTTACTGTCTGTGCCGAGAACGTAAGGCTCAATCTCGTCGATGGCATCCCATACGAGGTTGGAGTCACGACGGCTCATTTCCGACATTGAATACTTAACCTCAGAGCTGCCATCGCGCAGATAGCCGTTGTAGTTGCCGAAGTACTCGCCCTGCTGGCCCTGTGCGTTCTTGCGATAGCACTGTCCAGTGTAAGACTGAAACTTGTTTGTGGTGGCATCCTTGACATACATACCATGCACAATCATAGTGCTGTTGGTAAATTCGAACTGTACGTTACTCATCTGGTTCTTTACTACAAAATTTCCCATAATCCTTAAATTTTAAATGTTAATACTATTGTGAATTAAATCATGTTTTTAAAATCCGCTTGTTTCTACCAATAGCACATCGTGACCATTTTTATATTCACCTAATTGCTGAGGTATCACAGCATTTATTTCTGCCGTAGTATCGCTAAAAGCGACAGCATGTTCATTGTCTTCAAACATAAGAGCCGTACATTTTCTCCAATTCGGGTCTGCGTATGGTTCTACTACTACTTCCATTATGTCCATAAACATATCAAAAATCAAAGGGACATCATTTATCTTGCCAACTCTCAGAATCAATGAACTATAAAAATTCCGAAGTCTTGACATGATAAGGTTCGCGTTAGCAACCGTATCATAACCAAAAGACTGACCATCTACAAGGAAATTAGATGGATTAATATAGAACGTAAATTCTATGCCAGTGTAATTTGGTCCTGTGGTTTCAGTTATTTTTATTGCTTCGCCACTTGTGCTACCACCATCATATTCATACAGGAACACATTTTCGATAAATGCGTGTATTGGTTCTGGTGGTGGAGGTGGTGCTTGTGTTCTATCAATATTAACTTCGTAAGCAAGACTCTGTATCGGCATAATATTTGTAGAAGAATTTGCCTGTCTCCATATCTCCAAGAATAATAGCCTACCTTCGAGGTTTCTTAGAAGCTCATCATGATGTTCTTCAATATGAGTTGTATATGGATTCTCTCTAAAATATTCAACACACGTTGATGCATTGTCATCCGTATCATATTCGGGATGATTAAGCTGCCATGTGTCCGAGTAATCCATATCACCATACTGGTCTAGTCCACCGTGGCGTGTAAGGTCAAGCCATGCGTTCTTGTAAGTATCATAAGGTCTATCTTCATCATTGATTAGTGGGTAAATTGTATCATTTACCCTGTTAAGATACTTCCACTCCGAATTGACTGCGTCCCACTTGAAAATTACGACAGAGCGTACTACTGATGTGAAGATGTCTATACCGTATGTATTGAATGCCATAAAGTCCAAAGACGATAAATATTCGTCATTCTGATATACTTGTGTAATATCAGATGGGTCTAAAGGGTCGTCCTTTACGTACTTGTAGTATTCATCTACCCAAATATGGTCGTTAGGGAATTGAAAGCGCAATACCTCACCATCTTGCAGGTATATCATTCTCTGATTTTCTGGAATAAGAGGTGTGATACCGTATAACTTACCATTCAGTACTATTACTACATCGTCGCATTTGGCATTATGGTCATACCCCTTACCTGCAACAGCCAAACCGTTTGCGTCTGTCTTTACAAAATCAGTTAGACGTTTCCAGTTGGTATCGCCAAAAGGTCGAAGATGAACATAGTACCCACCACTTTTTTCAAATTCTGCATCGTTAACATAATCCTCGTATCGCTGAATGACGTCAGCTGCAAACATATCGACCGGCGGGTCTATACCATAACGTTCAGACTGACGCTGTGCATCAGAGATAGGTAACACCTTGTTATTTTTACTACCAATACAGGGTATCGGCCTATATCTTGCCCAGACGTTAATCTTTTCGCTACGGCACAGGTTGCCAATGTCGTTATGACTATCGCCTAACGCTCTCTGCACGTCATAGATGCTGACTGGTGCTGTTATATGTCCGTTGCTGTAACTCATAATTATGCTGCGTCTTTAAGTTCGTTAATCTCCATTCTAAGTAATGCGTTCTCGCGTTCAAGCTGCTCGATGCGCCGCTCATGCTCAGTAACCCTCTTGGCAACACTGATAGCCGACAGCAGGGCAATAACATCGTAATTCATTGCCAAATAACCATCCTTGTCGGACACAACAGCTTCTGGAAGTATCGACTGCCAGTACTGAGCAACAGAACCAAGGTGCATATCTCTGTTCTTGCTCTTGCTTAATTCATTCCAAGTGTATCGTATGGTCGGTGCATTTACTACGGCTTCAAAGCTTGGCTCAACATCGTATGCCCATACGTTCTTTAGGCGAATGTCAGAGGTTTGCACGAAGTCGCCATATACTTGATTGTCCGTGTTAAAATATACATCATCCGCATAAATATCAATGTCAAGATAACTTGTACCAGCACCATTCAACGAATCTATAATAAATTCGTAGCCATCGTTATATAACCTACCAAAATTAGTATTATACGTTGAATTTTGTATCTTTATTCCATTATCGTTTTGAACGGTCAATGCTCCAGAGAAATAACCCGTACCATCAACATGCAGCTTATAACTTGGATTCATTGTACCTATGCCAACATTACCACCTACGTATAGGTTATGACCGCTAAATGAACTTTGTGTTGGGTCGCAAACATATATGTCACTACTAATGAACAAAGGACATGTTTGGTCTTGGGCTACCAATACCGTTGCCAATCCATTACCTGTTCCAATAAGGTTGTTGTTATGTATAAATGGGTAATCTAGAATATCGTCTGCTTTATCGTCATCATATAGAAAAAATAGATGGGTATCAACAAAGCCAAAAGTTTTGGCAGAAAGCGCTACATTTCCACCTACTTCTACGGCATTAGCATATAATGAGCCATTGACATACAGCTTGTGCTGAGTGTTGAGAGTAGTTCCTATAACAACGTTACCGCCTACATATACATGAGACGCTGTCGTTAAGCCAGTATTGATATACAAGCCGTTTGAATCACCGCTCAAACCAACATCTATGTCTTGGTTGCTAAGTGTTAGCATAGGTGTGGTGTATGTGACGCTCGGCATATTGATTATCAGTTCTTTGTTTATTTCTATCCCGCTATCGGTTATATCCAAATAGCCGTGTGTCACCTGATTTGAGTTGCTGATATTCAGCCGTATGCCGTCATAGGCGCTGATATATAGGCGAGATGAGTTGCTATAGGTTCCTGCATATATGTTATTATCGATATCAAACGTTATATTATTACTGCCACTCATACTCAAAGTGCCAGTCAATGTACCACCTATCAAAGGCAGGTAGTTGCTGCCAACCCAAGTTTGAGTGGCGTAATTAGAAAGAGGTGGTGCATAATATGGAAATATAGAACCTTCCACAAGTGTAAATTGTGAAAATGTAAGGTGTCCATAATCACCTTCAACATCATCTATTAATATCCAGTTTGTGGGCGAAGAACCATACGGAAGCATTACACCAGTACCCCAATACCATCCATTTCCTTTTATATCAACACAAAGACAATAACTGGTATTGGAAGCATAGAACTTCCATGAACCACTACTACCTGTCCATCCCTCAACATAAAAACCAAATGTGTAGGTTTTGCCAGCTTCTATATTTTTTGAAGTAAAAACATGAAAATATGTATCACCAGCAGTTCCTGACGTTACTATTGTTCCGTTATATTTTTCTGTTCTACCGTTACTATCACCACTAACATCAACAGCTAAATTTTCAATACCATAACGGTCTGTGTTTTTTATAAAGAAACTATTTGCATGATATCCGTCAACCGTATCGGCGTTACCAGCAGTTGTAGCACTACCTGCGCTCGTAGCATAATTAACACTTTGACTACCAATGTTCGCAGAAGTTATGACGCCATTCCCATTGATATTAACACCGCTATCTGAAATGTCAAGGTATGTCTGACCTCCAGACACGGCGATGCGAACACCGCCGAAGCCGTTGATATACAGACGCCAATCATCAGTACCATACCTGTCAGCATAAATAGCACTGTCAACATCAAAAACGATATCATTGTTACCGTTTATAATTAACTCATCCGACATGGTTAGTGTACCCGCCATCGTACCGCCGCTTCTCAGTAAATAGTCGCTAAGTTGCGATGTCGTAGCATAGTCAGATGGTGTCAAGTTTCCACTATGCCATATCTTATATGACGTGCTTCCGTTATTATATATGGGATAGTTGCCAGCCACACCAACACCCATACCAAGATAGACAATCGTGTTCCCTGCGGAGTCGGCAAAAGCCAAAAGAGAATTGGCTGTTGAGTTGCCTCGCAATGTTAGCGGCGAAGCAGATGTAGTGGATGTCAGAGTACCACCCGACAACGGCAGGAAACTCAGACTGGTGTTCTCCCATTTATTATTGCTAAAATTGTACACGAGTGCCTGCCCGTTGGAAAAAGGTGGTGTCAGTTGTACGTCCGACAACCCACCCAGTGACAGGCTTGTGAGATAACCTTGTTGTCCAACCCACGTCATCGTTGCCATGTCACTGATAGACGAAGACGTTAGATATCCTTGATTAGTTACCCAAGTTTCAGTTGCATAACCACTAAGACTCGTAACAGGGGTTATCGAATTAGAGCCGATGACAATCGTTCCGCTACTGATATATGTATCGTTCTCAGTTCTTACGGCATAACCACCAATCTTCAAGTTGGAAGCACTGAATGTAGGCACTCCGTTTGGAAACGAAAGTGACATACCGCCATACGTCGTTGCACCATTCTTGAACGAAATGGAATTATTGCTAAAGATAGTGTGAGCACCGCTTGTAGTGCCGATGGTTATGCTGCCACTTAACGTACCACCTATCAATGGCAGATAGTTTGCCAACTGAGTCGTTGTCGCGTAGTTTGGAGTGACGTTTATCCAGTGTGTGCCGTCGTAACGCAAAATCTGACCATTTGCAACATTCGTGATTTGAACGTCCGTAAGGTCTGATAATGCCGATGCACCGCCACCGCCGCCACCCTGACTATTAAGACCTAAAGCGGAAAGATACTGCTCAGTCCACAAACCAAACATAGCCTTGATACTTGCAACGCCACTTGAATACGGATGGGTTACAGAAGTAGTGCCGTCCGATTGCATTGCACGGAACAAGTTCTCAAAGGCAGCAATTGTCATATACTTTGCGTCTGCCTGCGCCATAGTATAAAAGTTGGCATTTACCCAGCTCTGTGTAGCAACAGCATTGCCGTCAATTGTTATTCCGCTTGGCAAAAGTATGGTGGTATGCGTTGTTGTTTCGTCAAATGCAGTAACCGAACTATACAGTACGATAGAATCACTTTCAATAGTTACATGTTCTTCGCTTTCAACAACACCACTATCACTTCTTCCTATAGTCAGTTCCGAACTTGATATTTGTGTTGATAACGAGGATAATCCTGCTGTATCAGCAAAAAACACCGTGTTACTGCCGACATACAAATCCCCTGTCAAAGGCTTCGTACTGCCAGCACTCAACGGCAGGTACGTTCCACTCAAATCGGGAATGTCGGAAGTTCCCAAAGTAGTGCCATAGGTGGCACGTCCGTAAGCGTCAACGGTCAGCTTGGTATATGTGCCTGCCGTCACACCCGACGTGTCAAGACCAAGAACAGCCGAGGCAATAGCCAGTCCTGTGCCTACAATGATGCCACCCTTGACAGAAGCAGAAGCAGTAGGCAGGTCATCACCAACCAACGCTCTGAAAGAAGCAGCACCATTGCTACCATTGGGCGCAGCAAGGACTGTATTAGCCGTCCTGCTTGTATTGGCATTAACGGCAGTAATGCTGACAGAACCCAACACAATAGTATCGTTGCTTATATAAGCATCCGTGATACCATAGCCACTTACGGTTGTTGGCTTTCCTGTAATCTGACTCCATGCAAGAGAGGTTACACCTTGGTCTGTTCCGTTTACCCATTTGCCACTCTGAGAGTCGTATTTCAGAACCTCGTTGTTCTGTGGATTGCTGATGTTAACATCTACCAAGTCTTCCAAAGCACCAGACGAACCCTGCTGAGAGTTCAAGCCCAAAGCACTAAGGAACTGCTCTGTGTATAGTCCGTAGTTAGCCTTGATGATATAGGGGTCTGCTGACGTTCCGCTTCCCTCTCTCGTAAACAGCGAGTACAGCAAATCTATCTTATTCTTCAAGGTGGTTGTGAATCCCTCGTAGCCTGCTGAATACGCAAGTGCCAAAGTGCCTGTCTTGGTGATAGGACTGCCAGTAACGACAAATCCTGTGGGCACTGTCATTGCTACACTTGTAACAGGAGTGATGGTGTTCCCTGTGCCAAGCGTGATGACACCATCTGCTATAGTAACATCAGTAATGCCATAGCCACTAAGGGTAGTAGGCTTGTTGTCTATATCGCTCCACGCCCACTTTGACGGAAAATCGGTAATCTTGCTGATGGTTATGTCGGGTATTCTCCCAACATTGAATGTGCCCGATGTAATCTTATCAGCATCTAGATTTGGTATGCGGTTTACATCAAACGTACCACTCGTAACCTTGCTTGCATCCAACGAAGGAATCTGAGAAGGTGTTGCCGTACCAGTTATCTCACTGAAAGCATAAGACGGTTTTGTTGATGCCTTTGCCCACTGTGGAACGGTGGGGTCTGTCTCGGTAAATGATGTCAAAGGAGTAATCTCGACACCGCCAAGATGTATCACGCCATTGCTGATATAGGCATCAGTAATTCCATAGCCACCGATAGTTGTAGGCTTATTGAGGATATTCGACCACAATACCGACGTAACACCCTCGTCATCACCATTTATCCACTTATGCGTTTGTGCGTTATATTTCAGCACCTGACCGTCATCGGGAGTACTTGCAATTTCAACATCTACAAGGTCATCGAGAGACGTTGCACCGCCACCGCCAGAGCCACCTTCCGAATAGCCAAGGGCACTGATACCAAGCAGAGAATAGACGTTATACTTCGTAAAAAGATTGCCGTTGGCATCGAAATCCCATATAGACTTGAGATAGCGCAATGCAGCACCGCCACTGTCACCTGCTGCAAAAGTCAGCGAGTTTATCTGATTCTGCATCCTGTCGAGTTTACCGACCTGCTTATCCTCACGCAACGTCACATCAAAAGTCGGAATATCCTTGTTTCCACCTTCCTTGATTGTCAGCTGGTCGATATATACGCTACCATTGATTTGAAGGTCTTCATCTTCGAATTTCATCAGCTTGCCAGCCTTAATGGTGTCGTATTCAGCCCTGTAGGCAGTGTCCTTGTCGCGGGCCATGAATATCTCATCAATCTTTGGCAGATAGGTAAAGCGGGTATAGTCGTTAGCGGCAAGCCATATACAGGACTTACGGAACAGCTCTACGCTTGCAGCGTGAATATAGTTCGTGTCCTGAATGAGAATATCAGTCAGTACAAAGTGGTCGCCAGCATACACTAACTCGTTATTACCGTCACGTATCTCTCCACGAATCTGATAAGGCTCGTTGGCTATCGGTGTTTGACCGTGTGCTGCCTTGTCTGAATACGGGAAATACAGCTCAAGAGACTCGTCATGCAGACGCTCTACGTTAAGCTCCCAACCAGTTATGTTTCCGTTGTTGTCAATGATGCTATTGACGCCTTTTACGTTAAAGTTACGGCCACCGCAATAGCCATCCTTCATACACAACTGCATGCCGCTACCTGCATTGGCATAGGCAGCTCTCAGGTTAAAGCCGAGATTCTTGAGCCTGACTTTGAAGTTTGGTTTGGTTGCACTCTCCGCAAAGACACCGTTATCAGTGATAATATCGGCAGAGGCAATCTCATCAAGACGTGCCGTGGAGCCATTATGGAACACGTCGTTCTCAGTCATTCCCTCGATACTTGGATGCACGTCCTGCAAACCATTATCGTCACTTTCCTCAGTGAAATGCACGTCACCTTCCTTGATACCGAGCTCTGCGGCATTAGGACTCTTTATCCACGGTCTCAGTCTGTCCTCAGAGAATGTGAAGACGTGATTACCCGGAATGATAAACGATGGAATCTGGGAATAGCTGTCATCGGGAGTGTTCCTGACATAGAAACGTGTCTCGTCTACCAACTGCTCATTCTCAACCTCGATATACTCGCACTTAACAATGTCGTTCAATGCGTAGACAGGGAAACCGGGCAGCATAAGACAGTTGACGGACATATTATTCGGCAGTCCATCGCTAATGGCAGTCGTGTGTCCTGACGGGAACTTGCTGGTATCGACATCTGAAAGGAAAATAACCTGTGCCCTTATGTTTGTAAACGGATAACATGTATCTAAATAATCCTTGATGGCATCAATTTTATCCTGTGGCGTGAATTTCATGCCTGCCGTCGAGCCTGTGGTGGCAAGATACAACCTTACAGTGCAGTTCTCTGAGTTGGAAAGCTTGACGCACTCAACATTACCGTCACAAACTATATTGCCAATCTTACAGGTAAACGTGTACCAACGCAACGAGCCATCATCAAGTATCATGTTCGTGAAAGCACCACCATCATAGGCTATGTTTTCAAGAAGTACCGAAAGGCCAATGGCAGAAGAACTTGTATGATAGTCATTAGTAACCTCCAAGTATGGACGTATATTGATGTCGTTGTAGTAGTGGTATGGCAGGTTCTTGTCTGAACCATAGGCATACAACTTTGTAACGACAAGCTGGTCGGCATCGGCAACGCGCTCAATCTGATGCAAGCCGTTATTCTTGCCGTAACGGAAAGTATTCTCCGTATGCTTTGCAGAAGCACCGATGATGACGTTTCTGCCATAGCTGTTGACGTTCGTTATGAAGTTAAGGCCGAAATGCTGCTTGACATACGAGAGACCATCCCATACGCTTGCTTTATCCACCTGTATATTTACATTCTTCTTCTCGTTGGCAACATCGGCATCAACGCTGAAATATTCGTTCCACAGCAGTTCTGCTACGGCCCGTCTCTCAGTGTCAGGAACCCATGCTCCGTTGTTATTGTTGGCTGTCGGGTCCCATTTGATGATACGCTGCAATGTTCTTTGTTTGCTTGGGGTAATAAAGAACCAGTAATCATCACCATCCTTGATACGGTCTGTATTGGCCTGCAGGCGGTCTACCAAGTCATCAACTGTCTCGCAATATGCAGAGAATGTTGGTAAAGATGTGTAATGAAGCTGGTTGTCACCAAGAACAATATCCAAGAAGCGTATCTCAGTAAGCTCCATGGCACGCGAAGAAAACTTCACGTTCTCGTACTTGAACGCCTCTCCGTAGCTCTTCACACGAGCCTGTTTGATGGCAGAAGGAACATTGTATATGCTGTATATCCGTCCGCGATATTGAATGTAATCGCCTATCTCAAGACTGAACGCATCTGCCTCGGTTTTGTTAGGTGTCTTTGGCGATACGATGGTAACGCTCACATATTCCTCACCCATCCAGATATCATGATACTCAATATCAGATACCGTGTATTTGGGAGCATCGCCTGGCTGCGCGTTCTTGCTATATATATACCACTTACTCATACCAATGCTCCGTTTTGATAGTTAATTTCCGTAACAGGATCACACACATGGAACTTTATCTTGAACTGTGCAATGGCACCAGCCGATACGTCGTTGAAGAAATAAAGGCTATTGTCGTGAGATATGACATACAGCCTTTCCCTACCCGTCTTCGTATATTCGTCGTAGATTTTCAGGAACACGTTCTTTGTGGCATTAGCTGTAGAGACAACCGAACCATTGACGATATTGATACGGCCATACAGGAAGTTGATGAACTGCTTTAAGTTCGTCGCCATTGCCTGCTCAGTACCTACATACAGGAAAGTCGCCTCCACGTCATAAGCCTTGAACTTGATGCCGTCTGATGGCATATACACGTCATCGCCGTTTTCGTCAAACCATTCGCGCTTAGCCAGATCCTTCGATTCTGGAAGATGCTTAAAAGGAAACGACTGACACACAACACCGAACATCGTGTTCGTGTCAATGACGTCGCCTACATTGCTATATGTAGCACCGTTGTACGTCTGTTGCTGTATTAAAAACTTCTTGTATGTAGCCATCGTCAAATCTCAATTTACAGTATATATATCCTTTTTATGCTGCAAATATAATGTAAAATAATTTGATTTCCAAAATATTTACAGATTTACTTTCTTTTTTCACAAGAAATAATTATCTTTGCAGCATTATGAACGAAAAAGAACTTAACAAAACACTAAGGGAAAGTGCCATCAGTTGCGGACTGTGCGCACAATGGCAAAAGGAATGGGAAAACGATTGGGATATGGAACGAATGTTCTCACAATTCTTCCGTGGTCTTGACTTCTTCTTGAAGCATCGCTTTATGACAAACCAGTTCATAAAGGACAATTTCAGCGAGTATGCCCGTAGAAGCCACAACGTCATTGTAGATGATGAATACTCGCTGGCAAATCCTCGGCAGGCTCTTGTTGCAGGCGAAAGCAACACAACTATTAAGATTGATGCATGGTCGGTTTCTACCATATACGTTTTGGATTCGTCGTTCGCTAAGGTAACGGCAAAGGACAGTTCTTTCGTCATGGTTCATGTGCTTGACAATGCGCAGGTAAATATCGAAAAGAAAGACTTTGCAAAGGTATTCGTGTATCTGCATTCCAAAGATGCCGTAGTCATATCATACGATAACATCAAAATCAAAGAAGAGTTCGATTACTTGAAAAGCAAATAAAAAAAGAAGGGCTGTTAGCCCTTCACTTTTTATGCTTACGATACTGGAACTCTCCAGTTTCCATTCTTCAAGTCTGAAATCATACCACTAAGACTGTTACAAATCGCCTCGTTGCTCTTCATAATAGCCTGCGTATGGCTTTCTATCCTGCCAAGCGACATCGATGCGCTAATCATCTGCGTCTTGATATCCTTCAAATAGTTCTCGCGGATATTGATAAGCTCCATCCTATTGACGGACACATCAGCACGGATGGCATTCAGATAGCTTGCCAACAGGTCTGCTGTATTCTCGGTAATACCCTTGATGTTGCCTGACAGTGAAGAATCGGCATTCTCCTTTAGGCTTGGCAGACCACTCTTCTGAACAGCCTCATCAACAGCATTAAGAGTACTCTCCATGACAGGGACAATCTTTCCGATGGACTCGGTAAGCATACTGCCGACATTAGCGGCAAAATCTTCTTCGTTAAGCTCGCCGCTGGTCTTATCCATCATTTCAATAATGGCATCCTCTACCGGCTGCAGAGCATCGCCAATGACACGCTGCACAAGAATGTTCTTGGCTATGTTGCCGATAATCTCTGAGGCTTTCTTCTTGAATGCCTTTGCGCCGTCCTCACCTTGCTTCCATGCATCATACAAAGCATCACCAAACTGACTTGCCCAATCCTTGACATCAATCTCATACAGGGCTTTCATCATGTCTTTGGCAAAGTTCCTCCACTGGTCATCCAGCTCCTTGATTTGCTGCTCCATATCGCTGACAGCACCCCAGTCTGTATCCTTCTTGTCCTTCTCAGACTCTATCTGATGCTTTAGCTCGTCACGCTGCAACGACATACTTGCACGCTGCATGTCGTAGTACTTGCCCGTCTCGACAGCCTTTCTGATATCATCAATAGCCTCTGGACTGAGATAACTCATGCCGCCGCCCCAGTTGCGCCTCTTCTCTGAAAATTCAGCATCGGCAAGCTTGATTTGCGCTGCCCTGAGTGCAAAGGTGTCACCTGACTGTTTTGCCTTTTCAATCTCGCTTTCTGCCTGAGCTTTCTTAGTCTCATACTCTTCGCGTGCCCGAATCTCCTCACGGTACTTGTCAACTGACTTATTGAAGTCCTCCATAGCCTTTTGACCTTGTGCCGTTTCTCCTACACCATATACGCCTGCAAGCGCACGGTCAAGTGCCGTCTCGAGATTCTTAGACATATTCTCCATCTCCTTCTGACGCTGCTTAGATGCTTCTATCTCAGCCTGCAGAGCATCGTCGAAGCCACCAAAGAGACTGCTGACAAGGCTGAGACCTGCACCGATAGCTGCTCCGTAAGGGCCTGCGCCTTTAAAGAGCATTTCAGCACCTGTACCCATAGTTGCAGCCTGGCTCAATGCGCTCTGACCAGCACTAAGGACATTGGCAATACCTGTCATTCCCAGCTCTTCGAATAGATTGATAACAGGATCCATTGCCTTTGCAAGCGCATCGAACGAATTTAAGATATTCTCTATTTCACCTGTATATTCTGCATTAGATTCAGCTTGTTTTGCCTTCTTTCTTGCATCACTAAGCTGTTTGTCTTCCAATCCGTATAGGCCATATTTGGATTTCTTTTGTTCCAACTTTGCAACCTCTGCATAGGCATCTCTAGCCTGACTCTTGTAGTATTCCTTCCTACCGCTAAGACCTCCCATGATACCTGCACCCCATGCACTGCTCTTGCCGAAGAACGAGTTCTTAGTCCATTCAGACTGGATGTTACGAATCTTCTCCATTTCCTGAGCATACTCCTGTGCGGAAATCCTATTATTCATCATGAGGTCATTCAACCTCTGCAGCCCGATATTGATGCCGTTCTCTACCTCATCGCGTGTCATGCTGAGCGAGTTGTTCATCAGATTGATGTACTGAGTTGAAAGCTTCCACTTGTCATACTCAGCCTGTGCAGTAGCCGCACCCTTAGCCTTTTCTACTTCCTGCTTTTTCTCAGGATTCCGATTTGCTACCTCGTCCAGAGCCTCAATCTGCTTCTTGTAGTCATCGTTAATCTTCTGAATCTGGCTGTCATAGTCCTTAGCACCTCCGACCAGCTTTGCAAACACGTCAATATCGTTCTTTAATACGTCGCGCTGCAAATCACGCCACTTCTTGTACTCATCGACAAGACCTTTTATTTGCTCCTGACTTGCAGCAGGCATAGACCGTTTGATGCTTTCATCGATGTCTTTGTCAGACAGATTCATGTCAAAGGCAATACCGCCTCCAGCAGCATCAAAGTCTTTCTGAATCTTTTCGCGTAGAGCATCGGCAAGGTTGCGCGTCTTTCCGTTGGCATAATCAGCACCGCTAATCTGAACGGCAAGCTCCACGTTACCTGTAGCCTCGCGCACTGAGTTGAATATCTCCCATGCACGAGTCAGACCGTCAAGCTCAATCTGAACCTTAGAAGCAAACTCGTCTGCAGTCTTCTCAAAGTCCTTACGGTCAAGCTGTGCAAGCTCTTTTTTCTGCTCCTTGAAGGTCTCATTCTGAACCTTCTTGTCCTTTATCTTTTGAATCTTAGGCGTAAGTCCTTCAATGTTGCTACGAAGGTCGTTCACATTCTTTGCAGTAATGCCGATACGTGCAAGTACATCTCCAAACTCAGCTTCCACATGCGCCCATGCAGCACCATCTCCAACCTTCTCCCTCCAATACTGGAAAGCGTCGGCTGCTTCCTTCATGATACGAATCTCTTCACGAACGGCTTTGGCAGCTTCTTGACTTTGTTTCTCAGCCTTATGAGAACCGTCCTTCTTCATACCAGAAAAATTGACACCACGCTTCTTCCCAAAAGTATCTATCAGCCTTTTTGCATCTTGACCTTTCTTTAACTCCAAAAGCGTGTTATACAACTCTGGATTGTAATTCTCTGATGTTGGGCCGTACTTTTCAATGTTTTCATCCGTTAGTCCTTCAATCTTAATTCCAGCCTTGATGGCAATAGGGCCAAGCTTGTTTATTGTTGTCTCTGCTGTCTGATAAGCCTTACGAGCCTCCTCAATGATTTGCTCCATCGACATGGTGGACTTAATTTGAATGCCAGTCTTGCTTACATCCAATTCATCTTGGATAGCCTGCATCCATTCAGGAAGTTTCTCTTCAACAGGCGTAACATCTGGCTCAATCGGTAATCCCCAACGCTGATTCAGCTTATCCCAAATAACGCTGTAGATATTTTCCCACTCAGGATGCTTCTCCAACCAATCCTTTGACTGCTTCAACAGATTTCCTACTTGCGTTTCAGTAAGATTCTCACCTTGTTCTGTAAAATCATACCCCTTTTCTTTCAGTTTTGACTCAGTAGCGTCAAAGAATTCGTCAAGGTCTTTTAAAGCCCTATTCTTGTCTTTGAGATAGCCAAAGAACGATTCGTTGATATCTAATGCGTCTTGACTGCCAGCACCGCTACCGAAAAGACTATTCATAAACTTAGCTGCATTCTGATATTTCTCAGGATTACTCCAGAACTCAGCAAGCTTCTCCCCGTAGCTTGTCATGTTCTTTGTAGCCTCTCTGAACACCAAATCAGAGTTCTCTGCATTCTTAATAGCCTTCTCGATAGAATTTCCATACTGACTATTATACGTTGTTACATCATCTACAAAATCATTGAAGGACTTAGCGTAGTCAGTCAGGTTTGTTTCTACGTTTTCATCGAACCATCCACCATCAGACTGATTGATGCCATACTCAAACGCACCAGAAGTTTTCTCCATCTCCTTATAGACTTTCGCCGTCTTTTCCAGTTCCTCACGGAGATACTGATACTTCTCTGCCAGCGACATGCTACTGTTTATCATGTCGTTAATTACCTTCTGACCGTTTACACCATAGTTCTTGATAGCCTCAGTCATGGCCTCGATGCCTGTCTTCATTTCTGAATCAGTCATCTTTCCATTGTAAGCAGGAATGTTTTCCAACTGATTGCCAATATTCTTCTGCGACTCCTTAGCAGTTTCTTTATATTGCTCTGCCAGTTCTTTTGCACGTCTTACCTCGTCGTTGTGCTTCGACCATAAGTATATAAGTCCTTCTACCGCAGCAAATCCAAGCGTAACAGGACTGAATATAAATCTTCCAATGCTCATTAAAGCTCTGCCAAGACCTTTTAAAGCAAGCGTAAAGCGACCAGTAGTTGCAATAGCACGTAATTGCGCTACACTGTATTTTGATGTAGAAATAGCGTTACCAGCAAGCGCTCTTCCGTTTCGCTCCAACTCGTGATTTAATGCCATTGTAGCAAGCTTCCAAACGCCAAATGCTGTACCGCCTGCAAGGACAAGAGGCATCAACACGCGCCAAGACTTAGAAATATCCGTCAGAACAACAGCAACCTTCTTCAAGAAATCGCCAGGCGCACCCTCTGCCATTTCTGAGTACATAATCTGGAACGAGTCACGCAGATTCTTGAACTTTGCATTCAAAGCACCTGCCATCGTTTCCTGTGCCTGATAGAACATACCGCTTTCATCGGTCAACTGCTTCAACACGTTCAGCACGTCCTCGTAACCGATTTCCTTGTTGCGCGTCATCTTACGAATCTCCTGCTTAGTCTTTCCAAGATTCTCAGACAACTTCTGCAGCAATGGAATATTACCCATCGAGAACTGACGCAATGTGTAACCAGAGAGAGCACCCTCAGAACGGACGTGACCTAATGCCAAGGCCAAGCGGTCAACGCTTGTTCCTGTAGCGGCTGAAATATCAGCCAGCCGTTTTGTCCATTCATAAAGTTCAGAATATTGGAAGCCGTAAGCAGACAGCTGCTTGGTCATGGCATCTAACTGCTGAACACCAAATGGCGACTTGATAGCCAAATCCTTAATCTGACCAAACAGGTGGTTAGCCTGTGCAGTATCTTGCAGGATAGCACCGATACTGAGTCGCTGCTGTTCCAACTGACCACCAAGTTCGATGATATTATTGATAAAGTTGCTCGCTCCCCACACGCTGAGGTACTGCATAGCCATAGACTTCAAATCAGAAAGAACTTGTGACTGACCTTTCATAGAATCAGTCGTTCCCTTTATAGAATTTGCTAACTGCTGCTCTGATGTAGACAACTTGCTATTAGCAGATGTGGCTTCATGCTTTTCGCTTATAAATTTTCTATATGCAGCAATTATAGCAGCGTAATCGTTAGCTCCTCCACCAAGAGATAGTAAAGCACCTGTAGACAAACCGCCACGTTGCTTTGCAGTTTCTATCTCACGTAACTCTTGACGAATAGCACGCAATGCATCCCTTACTTGGTCGTATTGGTATGTATCAAGCTTGCCTCTTCCTCCAGACATTATCTTTGACAAGCTTTCAGACTGGCTACGAAGCATCTTTTCACGTGCAGCAAGCATTTTTTCAGCCTCTTGACGAGCATCCTGAGCATTTTTTTGCATCGCTTTATACTCGTTTGACTGAGCTTTTGAGGCAGCAACATTATCTTTAACATGCGCTTTCCACGCACTATTAGCAGCTTTCTCTTGTTCTCTGTTAAAAGCTTTTGCTTCCCTATTTACATTAGCAAACTCTGCTCCAAGAAGCTGAAGTACTGACCTGAGAGTTTTTAAATGCTCTCCACTTTCATCAAATACACTTCCAAGTTGAGCTGAACGCAATGCTCTGCCGTATGCCTCAATTGCATTATTCAGCTGCGCACCGAAATATTTAGAGTCGCCACCAGCAAGCAACTTGCTAAGACTGGACTGCCAATTTTCAATACGAGCAATAAGCGTCTGGTATTTTATAGCAAGATTGTCAACTGTTCCTGCTTGCTCTTTTTCAGCTTTCTTACTTGCATCGGCAGCATCTTTTTGAGCCTTTCCTACACTCTTAATGCTCTGTGCTGTCTTATCAGCATTATCAGCCTCTTCTTTCAGAGTCTGCCCACCAGTCTTGCTGCTTTCAGCCAACTTTCTCTCAGCATCAACCACCTGCTGCTTCTCAGTAACAAGTTTATTTAGTTTATCAACAGCTTCCTGGGCAGCTGTTGATTCGTTCTCAAATGCAGACTTATTTTGCTCTGTCGCTACAACAGTAGCCTTAGAAGTTGAGGCAAGTTGTTCTCCTTCCTTTTTCATTCTTTCTGTAGCTGATGCTAATGCCTCTGCGGCACCTGCCTGATTCTTCTGAGCATTCAGCAAATCAAGTCTTGCATTGGAGATAAACGTTGAGTTTCCAGTTTTCTTCATGGCCTCTAATTGCTTCTCAGCAATCTCGACGGCTTTTGCAGCCTCTGCGGCTTCTCGCCTAAGATTATCAAAATATTGACCTTCACTGGACATTGACGACAACCGTCTCTGCAATATCTCAATACGATCAAGTAAAGGCTTGAGTTGGTCGCCATTACCTATAGATTTTAGAGAATTGATGAACGTTTCCAAGTTTTTAATTTCAACTTGAATCTGCATCTTCTTAGTATAATCGGTTACAAACTGGTCAAGTTCATTCTTGAGATCGTTAAGTCCGTCAATAGCTTTATTAACGCCAACCTCAAACATCAATGTATTTGCCATAATATTCCCTATTTTTGTGTTATTATCGAATAATGAGATAATGACATTCTGTTGGCAGCAGAACTTGAAGCCAAAAACAGGGGCCTCCTGTGATGTCACAGTTTATGCCGCAAAGATAATAAAATTTATTTACATTATTAAGAAAACCTTATAAAATCAACAAATTACGATAAAAAAAAGGGAAGTACACTCTTTGTACTCCCCTCAACCAACACGGCAAGTGATGGCTATAATTTACCAAATAGTTTAGAACCAAGCCATAAAACGCCAGCAGATGTAAAGTTTGCCAAAAGGTCACTTCCAAAAGAACGAGTCCAGTTTTGGTCTTTTTTAATCTCGTCCAACTGCATGCGCTGCTGACTCAGAGCTTGCATTATCTCTTGATGGTCTTTGTCTTGCATCGTGAGTCGCACAAAAAGACGCTTGTCTTCGTCAGACATCTTATCGTACATCTGCTCCAACAATTTCTTACGCATCAGCTCACGGTAATTCATAGACTACAGGGAGAAATACTTTCGGATGTTATACACATGATCCTTGTCTTTAAGTACGTCCAGAGCCATAGCACGGATGCCTGGAACAATCTGCTCAACAGGAATCTCATTCAGAGGCTTCTTGAGAATATCACGGGCAATAGTCTCTGCATGGTCGCTGTACTGCTTGTTCATCTCGCACCACAAGGAACATGAGTTGTAATAAGGCTCTTCTTCCATAGGAAGTTCAAGCTGAGTCATTGTTTGCTTCCATACGTCACGCTTCCATGGTGCTTTAGGTGACATGCCATCAACTATCTTCTCGGCTTCTTTGACCGTCAGATATTGATGCCAACGGATGCTTTCAAGCTTCTCAATCCACTCTTGAGCAAGCTCTGGCTTGTTGGCGATAAACCATTCCATCATTTCCTTATGCACCATTCCAAAGACGTGCATAAAAGCTGGATTCTGTGAGTTTGCCATCATATTGTAGAGGGCATTGAACTCGTTTCTCATTTCTTCTTGTGTCATTTCTTTGTTCGTTTTGTGCGACCTGTGGCCGCTGGTTTATTACAATTAGGACATGGTGCTTCAGGAACTTGCTTTAAAGTCTGCACCCTTTGATTTTTCATCCTCTGTTGTTGTATAAATCTTGTCATATAGCTCATTAAATTTTATATCTGATAAACCCAATAATAGCTCTATCCAAGGTGCTAATGCAGCACAAAGAAATGATGTCGCAATAGACGTTATCATCATGTGGCCTGTAAATACCATGTACAACAGAACACACCAAAAAGAAAAACAACGAGGACAATTTACTATAGGAAGTTTCCTTTCAGCAACATCCTCAACGGCATGAACAAGCCCTAAATGGTTTGCAGCCACACAAGAAAACAATATCATTGCGACATCAATCCAATGCATAATTACGCTGTAGTTACGTTAATACTTGTCGTAACGGCAATCTTGTTCGTACCTGAACAAGTCCACTTGCAACAGCCGTTGCCATTTACCATAATTGGCTCTGGAGAACATACTACATTACCAATGGTAACGGTAGGTACGGAATCAGATGAACATGGCAGGCAACGCATAAGGCTGACATACTCTGTTCGAGGAGAGCAGCAACCACACTGCTGGTAAGTTACAGTACCTGCAATAAGTACCTCGCAGCAGAATGTGCCATTGCCAAGGTCTTGTGGAGTTCCTACTACAGAAGCAGTAAGCGTACCTATAACAGGATGCGTCGTGTCTTCTACTGATAGTTTTCTACAACCACATGTGAAATGCGTCAAACCTACTTGATAGGTTGCATTAGCGGCAGTACCGCCAGGTACGAGGCTGATAAAATCAAGCACATCGCTACCATTTTTACAATTACATTTGTTCATAAAGTTTAGTTTTTGTGTTGTGAATTATTTTGGGGCATCTATTCTGTTACGCCGTCCCCTTCTTGCGCTGTATCTTCAACAGGCTCTGTATCTGTTTCATTTCCCGTAGGGTCAAACACGTCTGCCTCGTTGTTCTGAATGGATTCAATCTTATCTTTCAGCTCGTCAATAGTTCCACGCATAGAGTTAATCTCGCTATGCAAAGCCTCTATCATACGCATGGAGTTGTGTGTAAACTGTGCTGCGCAATACAACCATTGTGTCTTACGCTCGTTAGGGTTCATGCGACAATTCAGACAATCGCCAGAACACTTGAATTTTGTTTCTTCTGCCATATTACTCAAAGTATTTAATAATCTGATGTTTTACTATTGCGTTCTTATCCCAGTTTGACAATGCTTCTGCAACTTTCTTCGCTGTGACCGCCCTGCATTGTGAAGCATGAAGACCTATAAAGGCTATGATAGCCTTACGACATCCTTCTACCTCTTGCTCATTCTCCGCATAGATATTGAATGTCAGCGGAAAACCTTTAAGTTTTGTATTATCCATACTATTGCCGTGTTAATGTTATTCATTGATTGGAGGAAGTGGAGATTCACTTACAGAACCGCCAGCCATATCAGGCAAAACGCCCTTGTTCTTGATGATAGATTGAATAAGCTGATAGCCTTGAACCAAGTCACCTTGATTCTCCTTTACCCATGAGAAGAAATCGGAAGCATTGGTCTTGACTTGTTGCATGAATGTCGGTGCAATAGGATCGAAGTCAGGCAAATCAAGATTCTTAGCATAAAAGTCAAACATCTCCTGTGCTTTCTGGATGTCGCCTTTATTGAAGTACATAGCCACCTGTAGTAGCTGTGCCTTGCTCGTCGGAACGTAATTCTGTATAAATTCCATCTTCTTTTTCTTTTCTTTGTTAAACCACATTTTTGCCGTGTTTTAGCTTATTTCCATAAAAACTATGCAAATAAGTAGGTTGGAACCTGCTTAAAGTCTCATTTTCTGAGAAAATAAGCAGATTCCTTCTATCTTAACCATTGCAACCGCAACCGCACTGGAATGGCTGGGCAGGAGTCAGCAACTCAACCTTCTGAGGAGACTCGGTGTACTTGCCAGTCATCACACCAGCAACGATCTGAGCAGTAGCCTCATTAGTTGCTACCTGAGAGGCTGAAAGCGTGCCTTGCTGTGAACCACTCAGCGTATCGTTGATAGTGGTGGTAATGTTCAAGTCACCGCTGATACGCTCACTACGCTCGGCTGCAAGAGTGCCAGCCAATGTCTGTACGAGGTCACGCAGACCATCGTTCTTGGCGATAGCCACGTCCTTTGCGTTCTGGGCGCGTGAACCTGCCCAAGCAGCAGCACCGACAGCAAGCACAGCAGCACCAACGGCAGTTACCAAACCACCGATAGCCGTACCACTGGCACGCTTGCTCTGCATGTGACCGATTTTCACTTGCTCATAAGGAGAGAAGCCATTCTCCATAGCACGCATTGATAAATAATCGTTCATTTCCATAAGAGAATCATGTTTTTGTGTTGTTAATAAATCTGTTCCGTTTGTTGCCTTTAACGACAACTCCGTAATCGCTGTCACTGCGCATTGACACCACAAATTTATTTTACATTTCACACAAAAACAAGCGTTTTGATTTTGTTAAAAGTTCATTTCTTGACCTCTTTTTCAAAGCGTCTGATAATGCGTTTCACCTTGCTTTGACTTATTCTATATTTGTTGGATAACCTACTTATAATTGTGTTATACTTTTCATGTTCGCCACGCAAGAACTCATATTCATGGTACATTCCGACAAACATATAATCATTTACTCTGAGGTCATTTTCTGACATCATTTTTAACAATTCACGACCAATTTGTAAAATTTCTACGACTTTCATAGTGCAAATTAAAATTTATTTATTAACTTTGCACCCGCACTACCAACAATAGAATTACACCTACTGAATGGCTTAGAGGGCTATATACATCCGACGGCCACCCAGTAGGTGCATCTATAAAAAGTTGGTAGTGCTTCTTTTATGGAAAGTCGGAGGTTTTTCTTTTTCCCCGATAAATTATTCTAAATGTCGACAATCATTCTATCTCGTTCTTCTCTCCAGTCCTGAGAAATTCGTCCATATCGACTTTCTTGCCGTTGGAGAATGTCTTGGCGAGGTCAATCCTCTTACCCTCCTTCTCCCTCATCTTCTTGCCTTCAAGCCATTTCCTGTATTGCTTGTTAGCGTAATCGCTGCTGACAGTACCATCTTTCCAAGGCTTTTCCTTATTCTTTTCTGCCTTATATACGATTCTCGGCTGGTCGATGGTCCTCAGCTCTATCTGAGCTGCCGTCCTTCCCCATAGCCAATCCCAGTCATATACCGTATAAAATCCGAAGAAGAACGACTTTCTCATTACTAAGTATTGGTGCGCTTTCCCATCTCCTCCTGCCGCACCGTATCCAGTTCGAGAAGGATATGTTCGGCTTCTTCCGTCCTCATGTTCATCAGCGTAGCCCTTGCCCCTGTCAGTGACATGGTAGTCAACAAGAACTGCGTGAGAGGAACTTTTTTTTTACCTTCGTCGAGGATAGCCTGAAGCTGCACGTTATCGTACTGACGGATATAATAGAACCACCGCCACAGGAACCAGTAGCGGAATTTTAGCTTCCAATAGCCGTCAAGAATGTATATCGCTGCAGCCTTGCACGCCAGCTTTGAATCTTCAAGAACGGCATCAAGGGCGTTGTCTTTTTCTCCGTCTTTGTTGTCGGTATCTCCCTTACGGATCAGCAGACGAGACAGCTTGTCAATCTGCCCGTTCTTCAACCACCTGATTTTGTACTTTTTCTTTGTTCCAAGTACTCCTACAACCGTTGCATCATTGTCTCTGATGCTTGCATACGTCCTTTG
>JAEEGH010008880.1_pt1 | contig 23616 bp, 23 predicted proteins | sample 9134181 | NCBI WGS metagenome assembly JAEEGH01 (sample SAMN16246544, study PRJNA631951) | gut metagenome | biome: gut microbiome; feature: rumen; material: DP-attached | host: Bos | place: Iran: Karaj | collected 2018-10
TAGGTTTGCAACTCTGTCATAGCAGTACCCTTCACACCTGTAATCGCCTTTGCGGCATTGATGGTGTCAAGACGCAACCACAAGCGGCTACCGTCCTCGCATTGAGCGGTAGCTGAACTCCATCCTGCAAGCAACAGGACGAGCATTGAGATCAGTATTTTCTTCATTGTCATTTATAGGATAATTAATTATCTGTGGCAAATATACGCAAAAAATCTCAAAGCACGATGATATTTCAACAAAAAGTTGTATTTTTGCAGCCGCAACCCATAATATTAAGGTGGGAAATGCGTTTTATAGTATAAAAAACAATAAGAATGAAATTAAAGAATGTCATTATTGTGTTATGGGGGGCGATTATTCTTACCTCATGTGCAACACCGAAAACAGTAACATATTTCCCAAATCTATCTGATGGCGACAAGATGATAGTCAAGGAGAGCAAAGGAATATTACTAAAGCCTGCCGATAAGATTTCTATTATAGTAAATACAAAATCGGTAGAACTGAATAACGTATTGAACCTACCTGTAACATCGCAGATTATCGGTTATACGGAGCAACAGTCAATATATCAAAGTAGGGGTACCTCCGGTTATACGATAGATCAAGATGGTTATATAGATTTCCCTTTGATCGGTAAAGTGAAAGCGGCAGGTATGACCCGTTCTGGATTAGCAGAATTACTTAAACGCACGATGGCGGAAAAAAACGTCGCAACAGACGCAGTTGTAACCATCGAATACATCAACCTCGGTTTTTCCATACTTGGAGAGGTCAAGAATCCAGGTTTCTACTTATTTGACAGCGATAAACTTACAATATTACAAGCTCTCAGTAAAGCTGGTGACATGACGATTTATGGTGACAGGAATTTTGTAAAAGTTATCAGACAAACTGTTCATGGAGGACAAGAGGCATACGTTATCAACATGCAGGATGCAGAATCTATTATGAAATCACCAGCATATATCCTACAACAGAATGATGTGGTATATATTCAACCCAATAACTATCGCAAACGTCAATCGGCTATTGCGAGTGAAATAACAACTGGTTCTTTCTGGCTTTCTGCCATATCCGTGCTAACATCTGTTTTGGTACTCATCTTAAAGTAAAAGCTGCAAAATGGCTCAAAATAACACATTAACGATAGGCGAATTCTGTAAAGAATGCCTTTCAAAGTGGAAATGGTTCTGCTATTCAGTCGTAGTTTTCATGCTACTGGCCATCATCTATCTTGTGGTAACACCTCCCAAATATACGAAGAAAGCCCAAGTACTCATCAAGGAAGGAAGTGGAATGGGAGCAATGATGGGCCAGCTTGGGGGACTGGCAGAATTAGGAGGACTCGTTGGATTAAACTTGGGTTCTACCAATGTCTATAATGAACTCTATGTTATGCAATCACCTTGGTTGCTGCTTAATGTCGTACACCAATTGCATCTTGACATGAGCTATACGATCAAGGGGATTCGTAACAAAGATCTCTATGCTGAGGCACAGCCCATCATCGTGGATTTCAAGGACATTACAGAGGAAGATGATGTGAGGATGAAAGTAGATCTGAGTAAAAACGGAAACGTCAGGATCTACAAATTCAAGAAGAATGATGATAAATATGATGATGACTTAACAGGTAAAGTAGGTCAGACATTTAAGACCTCGATTGGCCAAGTGGAAATCAAGGCGACTCCATATCTCTCGAACATGAAAGATGACGAGGTGACCATCACCATCAAACGCACAGAGCCTATGGCGATGGTGGATCACCTGAAAAAAGAGAAGCTGACCGTGGCTGTCAGCAATCGCGAGGCTTCGATTATCGACATTCAGTATAAGGATGTGTCAAGACGTCGTGCCACTGATGTCATCAATGCCATTATAGCAGAATACCGCAAGGAGGATAAAGAGGACAAAGAGGCTGAAGCACAGGTGTCGGAGCGCTATGTTATCGAGCGACTAGCCTCGCTAGAGAATGAACTGAAGGCCATCGGTCAGCGCGTAGCCGACTATAAAGGCAAGACTATGATGCCTGATATCGAAGTAATGGCCAAAGTGTATGCTGAGAGTGCCAAGGATATTTCGGGAACACTGCTGGAACTGAACAACAAGCTCTACGCTGTGGAAGCCATCCGCGACTATCTGAAGGACGAATCGAAAAAAAATGAGCTGCTGCCAGCACTTCTGATATCGGAAAAGGATGGAGGACTGGGTGATCAAGTAGGCAATTACAACAAGTTGCAGCTACAACGTCAGAAGATTGTGGCCAGCTCGAGTAAGGAGAACCCGCTGGTGAAAGATATCGACCAGCAACTCGCATCGATGCACGCAGCCGTATTGGCCTCTGCCGAGAATGCCATCACCCAGCTGAAGCTGCAGTTGAAGAGTGTGACAGCTAAAGAGAGTGAAGGCAAACAACTGATATCCTCAGCACCCAAGAAGTATATCGAAGGTCTAACTGACGAAGAAGACCTGAAGGTGCTCAGTCTGGTACGTGTTTTCCTGTTACAGAAGCGTGAGGAGGCACAAATGACCAAGGCACTGAAAACTGACATCCGTGTCCTGACTCCCCCACTCGGCGTTAAGGAACAAAGTTCGCCCAACAAGAAGATCATTATCCTCTGTGCATTTCTGCTGGGGCTCTTTATCCCTGCCTGTTCTATCGTTTTCCGCGCTCACTTCAAAAGAGAATAAGTGGTTGATCTGAGCCAGTTATCTATCGTCATGATTCTCCTGATGGAGGTGTCGTGTCTGACATACCTTGAGTATCGGGCATGGCAAACGTTCTACACGCCATTATGTGCTTTGATGTTACCTTATGTCGCCGTATTGCTAATAACGATTTCAATAGCTGGCAATTTCGGGTTTGTGAACTTCAACTACGACAGCATCTATGTATGGATCTTTGGACTACCGCTCTTTGCACTGCCCAGTTATATGGCCTCTGCCCTGCTGCAGCATTACGACTTGCCAGTAAAGACAACTATCGAAGACGATAGGGAGAAATTGTCGCCTATCCTCATGGCCTTAGGAGCCATATTGGTTGCTGCGTTACTCTTCAGACTCTATCAAACTATCTCACATGGTTTTAACCTTTTCGGAACAGAAGAGTTTACTGAAGAGTTCAGCGGCAAAGGCGTCTGGGCACATCTCAGGGAGATGATAATGCCGCTACTGATCCTCTCGCTCTACTATGTCAGAAAGAAAGATTATCTGCTCTGGATACTCATTGTCCTCATGCTGGTTATCCTGTTCAGCTATATGGTAAAGGGAACCATTATTATCGCGGTTGTGTCGGCCCTGCTCATACGGCTTTATACAGGCAAGACCCACATGAACATTACATTGGTGCTTGGCGTCATCATAGGTGCAGTCTTGGTGTTCTACATGATCTATTTGGTGATTCCTCTTTTGGGCAACGATGGTGAGGCGAATATGAATCTGGTAGAATTCATAGCCCGACATTTCGTACACTATTTCACCAGCGGCACACTGGGATGGAGTTATGACCTGGACCAGGGTATACCTGACCGTAATGACATATCCTACATCTTTGCACCATTTGTAAATATCTACAACGTACTTGCAGGCAATGAACTGATATCACCTGTGAACCATATCTACTGGAACACAGGAATCTCATACACCAACGTACGCACATTCTTCGGCACGATCTGCGTCTATACCAACGCTATCGAATTTATCACCTATACCCTCATTATCAGTTCTGTGGTCTATACGTGGAAGGTGCTAGCAGTGCTGTTCAAGAATGTGTATATCCATACCATCCTATTCTATTATTGTGGGCTTCTGGCGATGGGGTGGTTTGAATTCTATTTCTTCCATCTCTCTTTCATAGAGATTCCAATTTTAGTATTATTCTATGCCTGGATATCAAGAAAGGAGGTAGCCCTTGGCCAGCGTTAAGCAAAATCTTGTATACAGCACCTTGCTCACGATGAGTACGTATCTCGTACCATTGATTGTTTTCCCATACATTAGCAGGACTTTGGGAGTTGGAGGTATTGGCATCGTGGATACGATAGACAACATGATCGACTACTGTATTCTGTTTTCAATGATGGGACTGACCTCTGTCGGCGTAAGGGAGATCGCCAAGAACAAGGATAACCCAGAGGCATTGAGTCAGACCTTTACAGATCTGTTTGCGCTCAACCTGTGTTCGACAGCATTCATCGCATTAGCGTTTGTCCTGATCGTAGCACTCTCTCCCACATTACAGGGCTATGGTATGCTCGTTCCCATCGGCATCCTCAAACTGACTGCCAACCTTTTCTGGATTGAATGGTTTTATACAGGGCTTGAAGAATTCAGGTATATTACTATGCGATCTATCATCCTGCGCACGATTTTCGTTTTGGCTGTGTTCCTGCTGGTACATCGTGAAACTGATGTGACGATCTATTACGCTCTTTTCACAGGAATCACTGTTGGCAATGCTGTCTGTAACTGGTATCACAAGCGCAGCTATCTCCACTGGAATCTTCGACGCGCCAATATCAAACGCTATCTCAAGCCTTTCTTTATGCTGGGCATATTTGCCATGTTGTCGGCAATCTACTTCAAGTTGTCATTGCCTGTACTCAGTTTCATCACCGATAATCAGGAGGCAGGCAACTATGCAACAGCCACTCGCGTCTATCAGGTCGTGATTGCGCTGATCAGCACCTTGACGGCTGTCATGATTCCAAGAATGAGTGTCCTGATGAAGGAGAATAAAATCGACAAGGTCAGGAAATACACAGATATGGCTTTCAAACTGTTGTTTCTGTTCTCATTCCCCATTATCTGCTTTGTAGAGCTCTTTTCACCAGATATTATCCGATTGTTTGCAGGAACAGGCTTCGAAGGTGCCATTATGCCCATGCGAATTATTATGCTACAGCTAATTGTTATTGGTGCAGAAAAGATCATCGTTCTGCAACTGTTGATACCACTCAGGAAGGACAATACGATAGTGAAGGCAGGCTTCGCCGGTGTAATCGTATGGACATTGCTCACTATATTGCTCGTTCCCAAATTCTCTAGCATGGGTACGGCGATTGTCTGGGTGGCAGCAGAGACAACAGTACTCATCATCGCCACCATCGAGACCAACCGCTCTTTAGAAATATGCTTCCCCTTCCGTCAGCTGTTCCTGTCTGTCGGCTTTGCCATACCCTATTTGTTAATAGGTTGGCTGGTGCTCATGATAACCCATCAGCCCGTTATCAGGATTCTTCTTTGTATTCCCCTGTTTGTTACTTATGCATCAGTACTTGAGACAAAAGTCTATCAGACAGGTATCATCAAGGCTATCTTTAACGTCATATTCAAGACATCAGACCATGCATAAGACATTCGCTATCGGTATCGTTACCTATCAGCCTGATGAACAACGGCTGAAAGAGAACATCGCAGCTGCCAAGGCACAACCCGAGGCTGGCGCTATTCTGATAGCCGACAACGACAAAGGCGAGAATCTGGGGATGGCTGGTGGTCTGAACAAGATTTGTCAACAAGCATTAGACTTGGGTTATGAATGGGTGGTAACACTGGATCAGGACTCTGTCATGCAGTCAGGCACACTCAGCGAGTTTGCACGTTATACTAATCTGGACGATATCGCCATCATCTGTCCACGTATAGAGGACAGAAACATGGGACGTCAATATGCCCGTAGCGACAAAGGCACAGAGCTTATTGGGCACTGTATCACAGCAGGGAACCTCGTCAGACTCTCTGCGTGGCAGACCGTTGGAGGATTCACTGAAGATCTTTTTATCGATGGGGTGGATTTCGATTTTTGCTTAAAGCTTCAAGAGTATGGTTACAAGATTCTGCGCACCAATAATGTTTTCCTATTACAGGAAGTGGGATACGGACAAGCCATCACCCTACCCTTCCACAAACAGATCTCTATTCTTAACCACTCGCCCCTGCGACTTTACTACATCGCCAGAAACTATCTCTACATCGGCAGCCAACATCATCAACGACTTCATTGGGCAATTGAGGTAGCTAAGCGTATGCTGATTGTCATCTGTTTCGAACAAAATAAATGGCAGAAGTTACGCTACATGTTCACAGGCATCCACCATTATCACAAAGGTATCATGGGCAAAAAGTCATATAAATCACAACATAAGTAAAATGAAAGAGATTGCCTTATTCTGTGTATCATATCAGTCAGACAAGGAGCGTGATGTATTTCTGGCCTCTATCAACATAGCAGCCAAGAAAGCTATAGACAGAGTGAATGTGGAAATCTATGTGGCAAATAATACCATAGATAATAATCCAGGCTACTTCGGAGCTGTAAAAAGATTGATGCAGGCTGTTGACGTCAAAACTTATGATTACATCATTATCAGCAATGTAGATTTGATCGTTGAAGAGGATTTCTTTCTGAAACTAGCAGATTATACATGTGAGGAGAATACGGGCTGGATTGCTCCACAGATATGGTCGCATCTTGAGGAGAGAGATAAGAATCCTAAGATCCTGAACCGTTATTCTCTGAAAAAGTTGAACATCCTGAAAGCGTTTTACCAATTCCCCATTTTGGACACAATATATACACGCACTTTCTATCGTCAGAAAAAATACGAGAGCCATCCTGCTGGAAAAATCTATGCTGGACATGGTTCGTTGATCATCCTGACAAACGAGTACTTCAAGCGATGCGGCAAGATTGATTTTCCTGTTTTTCTATTTTGTGAGGAAATCTATCTGGCAGAGATGTGTCAGAAAGCAGGTCTGAGTGTTGAATATGTACCCACAATCAAGGTCACAGATTCAGAACATGCTTCAACAAGCAGAATGAAGCACAGCTTCTACTGCCGATGCAACTACGAGGCAATGCAGTATATCATCAAGACATTTTATTGAATCCTCATCACACAGAGACTGCGCTGGCCAGTATGGGTGGAATCGAAAGAAACCAGACTGCCATCCACACTAACTCGAGGATGAAGGTCGCACTTCCAGTTATGGTTATCGTCTGGATTCACGAAACGCTTCAGACTCTTCACATCAGCCAATAGTTTGACCTCATCCGTATTCACATTCACCTGCCATAGCTTCATATGGCGATACTTGTCAGGATAGGTGTCTACCACAAAGTTTTCATCATCGATGAAATGATGATGTCCGTCAGAATTCAACAGGGGGTAGCCACAACGTTTCCACTCACACATCGTGGGATCGGAGAAAAACACATGGGAATCGATATCCTCTATGCGGCAATAGGCCACAAGGGCATTTTTAGAATTCCACACGTAATGAGAAACCATACCTGTAGTTGGGGAGATATGAATATGGTCCGTCTGCAAATCATAAACCACTAGCCGTGTACGTTGGAATGTGCCCTTGTACCAACGATGAAGGAAAGCTACATATCGGCCATCAGGCGAAAACTCGGTATGGGTGATAAAGTGGTATTTGTCAGTCATATCCTCTTCAGGCTGAAGGGTAGCCAACTGTCTGAGACTCATCAGCATACAACGAGTATTAGTCTGAAGGTCTACAAGGTAGAGGCCCGTCTCTTCTGGCGCATAAGCCTCAGCAAAAGTCTCATTATCGCCCACCACATAACCATAGCCAGGCATCAATATCTCCAGACGGCCATAGCTGAAAGATGTAGCCCTGCGGCCATCATTGCTCACATGATCAATAGGCCATCCAATCTGTCGTGTATCATCTGAATTAATATCGCAGATAGCAGCCTTTAACGTATCGTCCTCACATATATTATAAATCATATGGTTATCGTCACCACACCATTGCAGACGACAGCCCTTATGATAGTTCCAGGCATAAGTTTCTCCCAAGGGATGCCACTCAGCATAATTCTCACCAGAGTAATAACCTACTTGAAGGGCATCATTTTTTTGAGGCATGCGGAGAGGAATCATCAGACGATTGGCCAGCAGCATGCTGTTATTATGGCTGAAAGGCTTCACATCGTGGAAGCCGAAGAAACTATCGCTAAGGACGATGGGTGTTTGGAGAAATCGTGACTCATAGTTAGGCAGCAAATCATAAAAGCCCTGATAAAGATTCCTCAAAAAATCCTTCAAGACATAGTTATTTTTGACACGTTGGTAAACAAATTGCTCGATTTTATTCATTTCTTGCGATTTTGGTGCAAAAATACAAAAAAAAGTCGTACCTTTGCGCACTAATTACGAAAAAAGTACGTTTAAGTATAAAGAATGAACGTTCGAAAGGTATCAGTCATTTGTCCTGTTTTCAATGAAGAAAAATTCATTGAAGAGTGCATTATGTCTATCATCGAACAGGATTATCCACAGGATATGATGGAGGTTTTGTTTGTCGATGGACGCAGTACAGACAAGACACGCGAGATTATCGAACGCTATATGAGGCAATATCCGTTTATCAAACTGCTTGATAACCCAGAGCGTATCGTTCCCTATGCACTGAACAGGGGACTGGAGGCTGCAAAAGGAGAGGTGATTATGCGACTCGACGGACACTGCACTTACCCCACGAATTACATCTCGGAACTCGTGAGATACCTCTACCAATTGAATGCTGATAACGTGGGCGGTGTGTGGAACACCCAACCCGCAAAGGACACACCCATCTGCCAGGCCATTGCCCAAGCTTCGAGCCATCCTTTCGGTGTAGGCGGTTCAATGCATAAGATTGGTGCCTCGAAGATCATAGAGACGGATACGGTGCCTTTCGGCTGCTATAAGCGTGAGATATTTGAGAAGACAGGACCCTTCGATATTGATCTGGTAAGAAACCAGGACGATGAGTTCAACGGACGCCTACATAACTTGGGTGGCAAAATCTACCTGATTCCACAAGTCATCATCAACTATACGGCACGTGACACTCTCTGCAAGATGCGGAAAATGTATTACCAATATGGTCTCTACAAACCACTGGTGAACAAGAAACTGGGGGCGCCAGCAACCGTTAGGCAGTTCTTTCCACTGGTATTCCTTTTGTTACTAATCATTGGAGGAACTGCCAGCATATTCTCGCCATTTATTCTACATGCCTACACGACGTTCCTGGTGCTCTATCTTTTTATCGGCATCGTGGTGGGCAGCATGAGTGCTATCCGCATGCATCAGCCCCTACTGGTATTGCTGATGCCTTATGTATTCTTCAATATTCACATGAGCTACGGCATTGGTTATCTCGTTGGTATCTTCAACGTGCTATGCAACAGTTCGAGTAAGGTCACCCCCAACAGATAACGCGATGAAAATACCCTTCTCCCCCCCAGATATCACAGAACAGGAAGCTCAGGAAGTGACGGCAGCCCTGTTATCAGGATGGATCACAACAGGTCCACGCACAAAGCAGCTTGAGAAGAACATCGCATCACTCTGCGGTGTGGAGAAAGCCGTATGTCTTAATTCGGCTACGGCCTCTCTGGAATCAATCCTACAAATGTTAGGTATCGGTCCTGGCGACGAAGTGATCACGACCGCCTACACTTATACGGCTACTGCCAGCGTGGTGTATCATATTGGGGCTACCCTGAGGTTCGTGGATACACAGAAGGATTCGCTGGAGATGGACTACGAACAGATGGCTGATGCCATTAACGAGAGGACGAAAGCCGTCATACCAGTAGATTTGGCAGGTATTCCCTGCAACTATGAGAAGGTGTTTGACGCGGTTGAGAGCAAAAAACATCTGTTCCATCCCAACAACGACTTGCAGAAGAGTTTCGGAAGGGTAATCGTGGTAGCTGACGGTGCACACGCATTGGGAGCCCAATGGCGGGGACAGATGGTGGGTGCAATAGCAGACTTCACCTCGTTCAGCTTCCATGCTGTGAAGAATTTCACCACAGGCGAAGGCGGAGCCCTCACTTGGCGCAACCATCAAGGCATAGACAACGAGAAAATGTATAAGGAATTCCAACTGCTGACTTTGCACGGACAGAGCAAGGACGCTTTTGAGAAGAGTACCCTGAACTCGTGGGAATACGACATCATCTATCCTGGCTATAAACGTAACATGACAGACGTGATTGCGGCCATCGGGCTAGTACAAATAAAGCGTTACCCTGCACTGCTGGCGCGCCGTAAACAACTCATAGAGCGCTATAATGATGCACTGAAGGACGAGAATGTTAGTGTGCTTCCTCACTTCACGGACGACTACACCTCGTCAGGACATCTCTATCTCGTCAGACTCACTGGTCGAGACAGCAACGATCGTAATAAGGTGATCAACCAGATGGCAGAACGAGGCATCGCTACAAACGTGCATTATAAACCGCTGCCCATGATGACGGCCTACAGGAAGTTGGGATTCGACATCAAAAACTTCCCTAACGCCTACCACTTCTTTGAGAACGAGATCACTCTACCCCTCTACACGAAATTGACTGACGAGCAAGTGGATTATATTTTGGAAAACTTCAAGGACATCATACATTGATCAGATTCTTCGACATCATATTCTCCGTATTGGGACTGGTTGTCCTCGCACCCGTCTTTGCTGCCATCTGTCTGAAAATCAAGTTGGGTAGTAAAGGTGGCTGTTTCTACATCCAGGAGCGCATAGGGAAAGACGGAAAGCCCTTCGGACTCTACAAATTCCGTACGATGCGCATCGGTGCCGACAACGAAGGACTGCTCACCGTGGGAGAACATGATCAGAGAATCACTCATATTGGCTACTTTCTTCGCAAGACAAAGATGGACGAACTGCCCCAGCTGCTGAATGTACTGAAGGGCGAGATGAGTCTGGTTGGACCAAGGCCAGAGGTGAGAAAATACGTGGAGCTCTATACAGAGGAACAGCGGAAAGTGCTTAGCGCGACACCTGGTATTACCGACTATGCCTCGATAAAATACGTGAATGAGAACGAGCTTTTGAGACAGGCTGATGATCCTGAACGCACCTATATTGAGAAGATAATGCCTGACAAAATCAAACTGAACATGCGCTATCTGGAGCACTACAACCTGATCGAATATTTCAAGATTATCTTCCTAACGATAAAAAGTCTAATATCATGAAGCGTTCTTTTGATTTCTGCTGGGCACTCGTCTGCCTCATCCTCTTCTCGCCTCTCTTCCTAGTGTGTTACATAGCCATCCGCCTGGAGGATGGTGGGCCAGCTTTCTTCCGTCAGGAGCGTATTGGCAAGGGAGGGAAACCCTTCGACATCCTGAAGTTCAGAAGTATGACTGTGGATGGCAACCGCGATGAATATGCCCTCTTTAAACATGAAAAGAACGAGAATCTGACACGTATAGGCAGATTCCTGAGAGACCACCATCTCGATGAACTGCCCCAGCTATGGAACGTAGTAAAGGGCGACATGTCCTTCGTCGGACCACGTCCTGAAAGAAAATACTATATCGACCTGATTATGGAGAAGGATCCCCGATACGAACGGCTTTACCAACTGCGCCCTGGGGTAACCAGTTACGCCACCCTGCACAACGGCTACACTGACACGATGGAAAAGATGCTCACCCGTTTGGAGATGGATCTTTACTATCTGGAGCACCAGTCGCTGATGCTCGATGCCAAGATCCTGGCACAGACCTTTCTCTACATCGTCTTCGGCAAGAAATTCTAAGCTTACTGTTTTCTAAACTGCAATTGCAAGGTGGATGACTTCAGAATCATCTCATCCTTATTCAGAAGCAAAACATCGAAGTGTTCCGTCAGCGCATTGATGCCATAGGGACGAATCTCGTCAAGATGCTCTTCTGTAACGATAGGATCGCCCGCCTCACGGTTTTTCTCGTGGGGATTGAAAAGCGTCAGCTGGTTCTGCTCCAGTTTGAACTGTTCATAATATTCGCGACCATCCCCTCCTTCATCTTTGCGATCGGCACCTCTCAACTGAATTAGATGCAGCTGGACTGCCCAGAAAATACGCTTCTGTGAAAGATCCTGATGCTGGGCATTAGCCAGCGTATCAACACTAACCAAATGCCAGAAGCCATCAAAATCACCATTATCTGAAGTCTCCAGCTCACACGATGTAAGGAGCGGAAGCAGAGTTATAAAAAAATAGAATAACTTTTTCATTTTGCGAAGATACCTGATTTAACAATCGACAATTGGACACCATAGTTGTCACCCAGCAATTTTCCCTGATCCATACCAAAGGCCCCACGAAGGCTCCAACCCTGACACAACTGCCAAGCCATCTCTGCCAAAAGACTGAAATTATACTGCGGTGAAACGAATGGATCGTCATAGGTACCAAGGCCAGTCTGATAGGTTGCCAGCACACGATAATGAAGTGACGGTAGAGGATCTCCACTCAGTCCTAAGTGCCATGCCACCATACGGTTATTGGCTACACGAATAGTACCATCCTCATTATAGAGCGGCGAGCGATAGAGAGGGTTACCCATAACCTGCCCCCAGTGTTGCCAGCCTGTATATACATAATTATTATAGTAGTTATCGTCACCTCCGATATGATCGCTATAGGCTGGTGTACGATCATGATAGATAGGACCACTCTGATATTTCGAATAGAGATACTCCACAACCATGTCATTCAACCAACAAAAACGCTTCAACTTCAACTCTACCCCCAAGAGCATGTCCTTGAAATCATAGAGAACGAAGCGGTTGTCTTTTTTCGAATTCCATTCGTCGCCTTTGCCATAGCCATCGTAATCGAGTTGAAACATCGCTGACTCATCTTCGAAATAATGGTCGAGATAGGTACCAAGCGCAAAAGCATCAGCCTCATAGTTCAGACGTATTACCCATGAACCCAAATGATTACCACCTGCATTGCCATATAGACCTTCGCCCACCTCAGATCCACCAGGTACTAAAGCATGCCAGAAGGCTTTGAAACCCTTCTCATTATCAGTCCATTGCCAGTTGCCGCTTTCTATTTCACGATAGGAGCGACCACCAAACTGATTAGCCATCTCTAATCCCAATTCTGCGGTGAATCTACGTGGACCTATCTTCAAATAACCTGCCTTACTATGATAGAGGACGTTCTCCGTACGTTTGGTATAGGGAGCAGCAAAGTCTTTCTGCCAACCATCATCGGTAGTCTTGCCAAAGGCAATATGACCTTTCAGGGCAAGCCAGTTGCGTGTGCCTGGGATGCTCCAGTAGTCAGGTAGGGCTATCCGCACCTGAGGTACAGGACGGGCATTGATGCCAAGCGTCTGTGAACCAGAACTCAACTCCTGATTCTTCAACTCCATCGGCTGTTCCTTGGCGCCTACGGTGAGGACACCCTTGAGCCATCGTGCCTCGATATAAGCCTGCTGCAAGATGAACGTACTGGTGAAACCTGCCGCCAAAGCCACATCGACACCGTAGCCCACACCCCAGCGACGTCCATCGTCGTTAGAGAGAGGACGCATGATAGCGCCTCTGACATAACCATTGGCTTTCTTCAATGAACTCAGACCATACTTGTTGGCATTGAGCCACAACGGGGTATGGTCGCCACCTGAAAAGGTACCTTGCAACTCAGCCCGATATTGCAGCGAGTCGAAGAGTGAACGCTTCTGGGCAAAAACTGCCCCTGCACTGCATAGACATAATAAAAGAGGTAATAATCGTCTCATAACTGCGCACAAAGGTAAGGCAAAAAGCCCAAATCACCAAAAATATAAGCCTAAAAATGAGGATATAGGGATTTTCCCCTGCCTGTTTAGGGAAAATCCTTTGCAAACCTCCCGTTTTTGTCGTTCCTTTGCAGTGAGAATCAAATAAAACGAATGTTGAACTATCAAAAATGATACGATTATGAAGAAGATGTTATTCGCACTGATGACTATGCTGACAGTCAGCATCTCAGTAAAGGCAATGAGCTACGAGCAGGCCCGCAACGAGGCCCTCTTCCTCACTGATAAGATGGCTTATGAGCTGAATCTGACTGACGAGCAGTACGAGGCAGCTTATGAGATCAACCTCGACTACCTGATGGGGGTGACAGGACGCGACAATGTGTTCGGAACCTATTGGGAGCGTCGTAACCTCGATCTGAGCTATATCCTGCTCGAGTGGCAGTGGAACGCCTTTGTTGCAGCCACCTATTTCTATCGTCCACTCTACTGGGATGCAGGCTACTGGCACTTCGGCATCTATGCCCGTTACCCACATCGTCACTACTTCTACTTCGGTCGTCCTCACTTCTATGTGACCTATCATGGCGCACATGCTTGGCATCGCGTAGGCGGACATGGTTACTATCATGGACACAGGAACCACTTCCACGCTCCACACAGAGAACACTTCGGCATGCACGACCGTTGGCACCGCGGCGACTTCCGTGGCCCGCGCCACAGCTCAACCCGCATCACAGGACATCACGATGGACATAATAGAATTGGCAACAGCAGTGGCAGTGGAAACTTCAGTGGTCGCCGCCATGACGGCAACTTCAACAATCGTCCTAACAACGGAGGTGTTGACAACCGCCCCAATCACGGAGGTGTCAACAATCGCCCCAATCACGGAGGCGTTGACAATCGTCCCAATGGTGGTAGTGGTAGCGGCAACTTCAACGGTAGTCGTTCTGGGAACACCTCACGCTACGAAGGCCATGTGAGCCGTTCGCAAAGTGATCGCGTAGGTCAGAGCCACGGGATGTCCAGAGGACGCTCTGTTGACTTCAGCAGCAGCCGTGGAAGCAGCACCCGCAGCACTGGATCCTTTGGCGGATCTCGCAGTGGAGGTTCGTTTAGTGGTGGTGGCTCACGCGGAGGCGGTTCATTCTCTCACGGCGGAGGTTCACGTGGAGGCGGTTCGTTCTCTCACGGTGGAGGTTCCTTCTCTCACGGTGGAGGTTCACATGGTGGAGGCGGATCTCACGGACATGGAGGCATGGGGGGCCGTCGCTAAATTCAGAGCTCCAGCACACGCACCTCAGCATTCATCATACGTTGTACCTCGCTCATAGGTTTGCCATAATATACTGCCTGTACGGCCTTGTTGATAATGCCGTGGCCTACAGCCAGCACCTTCTTTCCTGGGAATGTCTTCTTGACATAAGCGATGAATTCGTCAGCCCTGGAAAGAAGGTTTCCTAATGTCTCGATATCATCGGGCCACACTTCGTTCTTGAGATCAGGGATAAAGCGTCCAGTAAAGCCGCCCCAGTCGCGTTCACGCAACAAGGGTGTTGTGACAACCTCCAGACCATGAGGCTCTGCAATGATACGGGCGGTATCGATAGAGCGTTTCAGATCGCTGGCAATCACCACGTCGATGGGGCGGTCTTTCCAAGCCTCACTCACCTCCTGCGCCTGACGGATGCCGTTCTCATTAAGTTCCCCCTGCGTCTGACCCTGCATGATCTGATTGGCATTATCCACCGTCTCCCCATGCCTTACTAAATATAAAGTTGTCATATTGTCTCTTAAAATTTGCTGCAAAATTACATAATTATTTGTTCATTCCACTCATTTTTTCTATCTTTGCAGTCGCAAACCCCCAAAAAGACTATTATAGATTATGAAGATATTACAAAGTTCGGTATTCCGTGCCATCAGCGCCATCGCGATTGGCTGTCTGCTTATCAAGTATCCAGATAACACAGTGACATGGATCACGGTAGCCATTGGTATATTGTTCCTCCTGTCTGGACTCATCTCTCTGATTGTATATGTGAATGCACGAAAAAACGTATCGGAATTCAAGATTTTAGATACGGAAGGCCGTGTGATTGCCGGCGAGAAACCTACTTTCCCGATTGTGGGTGTGGGTAGTCTGATTCTCGGTGCATTGCTGGCACTGACGCCAAACGTGTTTATCACGGCTCTGATGTATATCATCGGCGGTATCCTGATTCTGGGTGCCATCAACCAGTATATGAATCTGATAAATGCCCGCAGATACGGCAAGGTTGGTTTCGGTTTCTGGGTATTCCCGTCAGTGGTTCTCCTGATTGGACTCTACGTCATCATCAAGCCAATGGCACCTGCCAGCATGGCGATGCTGATCCTGGGCTGGTGCTCATTGCTTTACGGTGTGACGGAACTGGTCAACTCGCTGAAGTTCCATGCTGATAAGCGCAAATATAAGCAGGCACAGGAGGTGCCTGTAGCAGAGGAGATCATTGAGGAGCCTGCATCTGTAGAGGCTATCAAGGAAGAAGGATCCTCTGATAATACGCAGCTTTCTGTTCCAACTTCATCGGATACGCTCTAGAACTGCTGGGCATCCGATAGAGTCGCAACTCACGTCCTTCGAACACGAAGGGCACTGACTCACCGACTTTTGGAGGTATCACACCAAACTGGCTACAGGCTATCTCTGTGGCCAGTTGTCCTGCTGTCACCACGCTTTCACAGTAAGGAAGGCGTCGTAACATCTGGTGAAGATCGGTCTCCTCCACTACCTCAAGGTCTTTATCTGAAGCCGTACCCGTAGTGCGTCGAATACGGGTAGCAGTATCAAAGAGTGCAATACCCTGCGCTTTCAGGAACGGAATCAATAAGTCGAGACGGAAACGTTTCTGGGCTGCATCCACAAAATAATCTTTGTCGTGGAAAAAAAGCAGTCCCACGATCCGCCACATATCATTGATGAAGTTCGGATAGTAGAATTTCACAGACCAACGTTTCTCCGACGGTGGGAAGGTGCCAAGCATCAGCAGCCTGGCATCTTTTGGGAGAAACGGCTCAAAAGGATGTACCTCTACCTCCATCACTTTTCACTTTTCACTTTTCACTTCTCACTTCCCACTTTTCACTTCTTTCATCTCTTCCCTCACTTCCTCGGAGAAGCCAGAGATATAGGTACGTAGGATGTCGATACCCCGTTTATTCTCACGCCCCCAGGGGATAATCAGGTCGGCAAACTTCTTCGTGGGTTCGATAAACTGCTCGTGCATGGGCTTCACATCGTTCTCATAATGGTCGAGCACCATTTCAACGGTACGTCCACGCTCCACCACATCACGGCGTATGTTTCGGATCAGGCGCACGTCACTGTCGGTATCCACAAAGATCTTCAGATCCATCATGTCACGCAGCTTCTTATGGTGCAGCGTCATGATGCCCTCAAGGATGATGACAGGTTTCGGCTCGATATGAACCGTCTCTGGCAAACGATTGGAGAGTACATAAGAATAGGTGGGCTGTTCCACAGCCTCGCCACTCCTGAGTTTCCTGATCTGCTCAGTCAGCAGTTTCCAGTCAAAGGCGTCAGGATGGTCGAAGTTAATCTGCTTCCGCTCCTCAGGCGTCAGATCGGTGGTGTCGTTGTAATACGAGTCTAAAGGGATGACTGCTGCACAATGGGGAGGCAGCGCCTTGGCAATACGCTTCACGACGGTGGTCTTGCCTGAACCTGAACCGCCAGCGATTCCGATGATAATCATTCGTTATTGTTTTATTTTGAGATATACCACAGTAGGCAGATGATCGCTATAGCCGTTGAGCCACTCGCCTCCACCATGGGTGCGCAACGGGGAACCAGCATAAGGACCATCCTGACGGATGAGATAGTCACAACGGAAGATCTCACACGAGTCGTAGCCCAGCGAACCTGTCTCTGGATGGAGTAGCGACGGAGAGAGGATAATCTGGTCGAACAGATTCCATGCGCCTCTGAAACTCAGCGTACCATGACCCGATGCCAGCACATTCCACCAGGGGTTATAGAGGTCGCCCTCGCCCACCTCACTGATCTCTCGTTTGGCGCCCAAGCAAGTTGCCATCGAGGCATCCTGCGGATCGTCGTTCATATCACCCATAATCAGGAGCTTCTGGTCAGGATCCTCTCGCAACAGAGAGTCCTTCACCGCTTTCAACTGTCGGCCACCTTCTTCACGGTAATAAGAGGCAGCACCTCGTGACGGCAGATGATTCACGATAATCGTCACATGTTCACAGGCCAGCATACCACTCACCACGAGGAAACCTCTGGTGGCTTTCAGTGAGTCTTCCGGCTGCTTATATATATAAGGTACGAGCTTCACATCACGAATCGAGAATAAAGAAGGGTTATAAAGCAGACCACAATCGATGCCGCGCTGATCTGGTCCTTCCACATGTACATACTGGATATGGCGCTGCTTTAAAGGGGCCTCGTTGCAGAGATCGGCCAGACACTTGGCGTTTTCCACCTCTGCCACGCCGATAGCTGCACAGCCCTCAGCCAAACGGTCGGAAGCCATCTCTGAGAGCACACGGGCGAGGTTATGGAGTTTATTGGTGTATTTCTCCGTGGTCCACTTAAACGTGCCCTCAGGCATAAACTCATAATCATTCTTCCCTTCATCATGACAGGTGTCGAAGAGATTCTCAAGATTATAGAAGCCGATGGCATAATCACTGCCTTTCAAGGGTTTACGGGCTGTACTGGTCAAAGTGATCAGCAGCAGACCAAGGATCAAAAAGGTTATTCTTCTCATATATCGTTGTTTTAGTTTGCAAATATAAGATAAAAATCCGAGCAAGCAAAGAAAATCGGCAAAAAGTTTGTAGATTCCAAAAAAACTTTGTACCTTTGCGGCCAAATTTGGCCCGAGTACCGGCTGCACCTCAGCAGAAAGCAAGTTTTCTGCCTTCGATTTGCACGGTCCTTGCGGCCCGCTTTAAAGAAATATTTAGTTTATAATTAATTTTTTAAGTTCAAAATGAAAAAAGGTATTCATCCAGAAAACTATCGCCCCGTCGTGTTTAAGGACATGTCCAACGGCGATATGTTCCTTACGAAATCTACCGCAAAGACAAATGACACCGTAGAGTTCGAAGGCGAAACTTACCCAGTGGTAAAAGTCGAAATCTCAAGCACCTCTCACCCGTTCTATACTGGTAAGAGCAAGCTCGTTGACACCGCAGGTCGTGTCGATAAGTTCATGAGCCGCTACGGTAAGGCTGCGAAGAAGTAAGACTATACTTTCTAAGGATTTAGAAAAGGTGCGTTTTTGGTAGTTGCATATGCCAAAGCGCACCTTTTCATTTTTTCGAAGTAAAAAAAAGTAAAAACATACTTCTTTTCACTTCTTTTTTTGTATCTTTGTACCCAAAGTACGATGATATATAATATACTATATTTTTTAAACTACTAGAATGAAAACCATTTATGATTTCTCTGTCAAGGACAGAAAAGGTAAAGACGTATCTCTGAAAGAGTACGCCAATGAGGTGTTGCTGATTGTCAATACGGCAACCAAGTGTGGATTCACCCCGCAGTACGACGAGCTTGAAGCACTCTACAAGAAGTATCATGCAGAGGGATTCGAGATTCTCGACTTTCCCTGCAACCAGTTCGGACAGCAGGCTCCTGGCACCGATGAGAGCATTCATGAGTTCTGCAAGCTTAATTTCGGCACAGACTTTCCACGCTTCAAGAAAGTCAAGGTAAACGGCGAGGATGCCGATCCCCTCTTCAAGTTCCTGCAGGAGCAGAAAGGCTTCGCCGGATGGGATATGAATCATCAGCTTACGCCGATTCTCGAAGACATGCTGTCGAAGGAAGATCCTGACTATAAGCAGAAACCCACCATCAAGTGGAATTTCACCAAGTTCCTCATCAACAAGAAGGGACAGGTTGTAGCTCGTTTCGAGCCCACAGAGAGCATTGAGAACATTGCTAAGCAGATTGAGGAGTTGCTGAAATAATCCATCCCGCTCTTAGCGTTTTTTACAAAAACAATAAAAGGCCCGTTTCACAACGAGCCTTTTACTTACTTAAAAAACTAAATTAATCAACCATAAACCTTAACCATTAAAATCTTTTTCTGGTGCAAAGATATAACTCTTCTCCCAAATAGCTGTTTACTTTATATTATTTTATGTTTAAAATCCGCGATTTCACGTTATTTAAACATAAAATCACGATTTTCAAACAAAAATAGGCCAAATAAGGTCAATTTTATCGCAAAAAGCTTGTGGATTTGAAAAATAAAACATATATTTGCACGGAATTTAAACATAATCAAGATGAACCTTTACCTACTATTTACCCTTGGCATTGTGGCCTCAGTCATCATTTTGGCCTTTTTCATCAGGCTCATCTATATGCGAAGTATGCGTCTCCGACAAAAACTTCGCATGAGTTACGTATTCACCAATATCACCCACGAACTGCTGACCCCACTCACCGTACTTTCCGCCTCTATCGACAAGATGCGCGACGAAGCACCACAGATGTCACACGACTATGATCTCATGCAGATCAATATCCAGCGCATGGTGAGAATGCTCCAACAGATCCTGGAGACCAGTAAATCGCAGGCAGGCGAGCTGAAACTGCTCTGTGCGCAGGGCGATGTCATGCGCTACATCCGCGAGACGGCCCAATATCTGGAACCCCTGATTGTGAAGAAGAAGATGAAATACACCATCGAGTGTCAGCCTGAAAGCATGATGGGCTGGATAGATACCGACAAGCTCGATAAGATCATCTATAATCTCGTGTCAAACGCTGCCAAATACTGCAAGGAAAACGGAGAAGTAAGTCTGCGAGTCACCACCAGTCCCCATTACGACCGCATCCGCATTGTGGTGAGCGACACGGGTGTTGGCATTCCCAAAGACAAGATGAGAAACCTCTACCGCCCTTTCCAGGACGGTTCTTACCGCCAGAACAAGAATATCGGCACAGGTCTGGGACTCGCTCTTACCCACGACCTCGTGTATCTGCACAGAGGTACCATCAAATGCGAGAGTGAGGTGGGCGAAGGCACCTCCTTCACCATCGAGCTGCCTATCAACAAGGAGGCTTACACAGCAGATCAGATCTACGAAGGAGGCCAGATCACCTTCGACAACTCCAAGAATCCCTATATCGAGAATAAGGAGACACCAAGCGAGATCAATGCCGTTCTCAACCTGAACGAATTGCCCCAGAAACACGACAGCAGTCTGTTGATAGTAGAAGACAACCCCGAGCTGCTGATGCTGATGCACCAGCTCCTGACCACCTATTATAATATATATATAGCCCATAATGGCTACGAAGCCATCGAGATGATTCGTCAAAAGCCCATCGACCTGATTATCTCCGACATCATGATGCCTGGGATGGACGGTTATGAACTTACCAAACAGATCAAAGAAGATCCCGACTATGCCCATCTGCCCATCGTGTTGCTGACCGCCAAGCGCGATATGGACGACGAACAGCGAGCCTTGCTTCTAGGAGCCGACGACTTCCTGACTAAACCGTTCAAGCTGAAAGAGCTTAAGATCCGCGTGGATAACATTATCCAGAACCGCAAGCGCATCAAGACAGAGAACAAACATGCAGAAGACCTCGCAGAAGAAGAGCCACCACGTGAACTCACCGCCGATGAGCTCTTCCTGCAACGGGCTCGGCAAATGGTACTCGATCATCTGGAAGACGACGACTACGATCGCGATGCCTTGGCCTCCGACATGGGTGCCAGCGCCTCTACCCTTTACAATAAGTTGCGCGCCATCGCCAATGTCAATGTCAGCACCTTCATCCGTAACATCCGCATGGACGAAGCCAAGCGCATCGCCACAGAGAACCCGGAAATCCGCATCAGCGATCTCGCCTATCAGGTAGGCTTCCGTGATCCACGCTACTTCTCAACCTCCTTCAAGAAGCACTTTGGCATGCAACCCACCGAGTTTCTCGACAATTTGAAGAAAAAATCATAAAATAGCTACAAATTTGTCAATTTCTTAACATTTCATTCTTATTTATAAATTAAAAAGAGTAATTTTGCACACGGATATTACCAATCCTAAACTTTATAATTATGGCTAAACAGAAAAAATTCATCCTCCAAGAGAGTGAGATTCCTACACAGTGGTACAACATTCAGGCCGACATGCCCAACAAGCCCATGCCGCCGATTCATCCCGTCACCAAACAGCCCCTCGGCGTTGACGATCTGGCACACATCTTCCCACGCGAGTGCTGTGTGCAGGAGCTGGATACTGAGCATCGCTGGATTGATATCCCTGAGGATGTGCTGGAGAAGTATAAATACTACCGCTCTACACCGCTGGTACGCGCCTATGCCCTCGAAGAGGCACTCGGCACTCCAGCTCACATCTATTTCAAGAATGAGAGCACCAATCCGCTGGGTTCACATAAGATCAACTCTGCCCTGCCCCAGTGCTACTATGCTAAGCAGGAAGGCACCACAAACGTCACCACCGAGACTGGTGCAGGCCAGTGGGGCGCAGCCCTCAGCTATGCAGCCAAGATTTATGGTCTCGACTGTGCTGTCTATCAGGTGAAGATCACCATGCAGCAGAAGCCCTACCGCTCCAGCATCATGCGCACCTTTGGTGCCGTCGTTGAGGGTTCACCCTCGATGTCAACCCGTGCCGGTAAGGATATCCTCACCAAGGATCCTACCCACAGCGGTTCGCTGGGCACAGCCATCTCTGAGGCAGTAGAGCTCGCCACCACCACGCCGAACTGTAAATATACCCTTGGTTCCGTGCTCAACCACGTAGGTCTTCATCAGACCATCATCGGCCTTGAGGCAGAGAAGCAGATGGAGATGGCTGGCGAGTATCCCGATATCGTAATCGGCTGCTTCGGTGGCGGTTCCAACTTCGGTGGTATCTCCTTCCCCTTCATGCGCCACAACCTGCTTGACGGCAAGAAAACTGAGTTTATCGCAGCCGAGCCCGACAGCTGTCCGAAGCTCACACGCGGCCAGTTCCGCTATGATTTTGGCGACGAGGCTGGCTACACCCCACTGCTGCCGATGTACACGCTGGGTCACAACTTCAAGCCCAGCAACATCCACGCTGGTGGTCTGCGCTATCACGGTGCAGGCATGATTATCTCCCAGCTTATCAAGGACGGTCTGATGCATGGTGTTGATATTCCTCAGCTCGAGACCTTCGAGGCTGGTATGCTCTTCGCCCGCACGGAGGGTATCATCCCAGCTCCTGAGAGCACCCACGCTATCGCAGCCACGATCCGTGAGGCCAAGAAATGCAAGGAGACAGGCGAGGAGAAGGTTATCCTCTTCAACCTCTCTGGTCACGGACTCATTGACATGCCGTCATACGAGGCTTACATCAAGGGCGATCTGCAGAACTACACCGTCACCGACGAGATGATTGCCGAGAACCTTGCAGAACTCGACAAACAGTAATCGAGCATACGCATATAAACAGCATCCCATCCTGCCTAGCGGAAGGATGGGATGTTTTTAGAAAAACTTTCTACTTTTGCAGCTAAAATAATAAAGGAGATATGAATAAGAACGAGAAATTTGTGATTACCATCAACCGCGAAGTCGGTACTGGTGGACGTACGGTAGGACGCAAACTGGCAGAGAAGTTAGGTGTAAAATACTGCGATAAGGCCATCGTTGAGGGACTGACGCATAAGTTCGGCCTCACCATTGAGCGCATTGAGGAGATCAAGGCACAGAAGAAGTCTTGGTGGAATGATATCAACAACTACTATAACACGCTGGTAAACAGTACCCATCAGCCGATGGAAGCAGAGGTGAAACTCGACAACCAATCTCTGTTCGAAACCGAGAAGCGCATTCTGGAGGAAGTGGCTGAGCAGTCATCGTGCGTGGTGGCAGGTCGTACAGGATTCATGGTATTCCGCGAGTGGCCCAACCACCTGAACATTTTCCTTCAGGATTCGATGGAGCATCGTGTTCAGCGCATCATGAGTCGTCAGAACGTCAGTGAGCAAAAG